>PJTS01000142.1_pt1 | contig 66492 bp, 41 predicted proteins | sample 1512251 | NCBI WGS metagenome assembly PJTS01 (sample SAMN08177686, study PRJNA422409) | Soil metagenome, whole genome shotgun sequencing project. | isolation source: Soil (2) enriched on wood chips: alkali lignin treatment | place: USA: Madison | collected 2015-01-15 | reverse complement strand
TGCTCAAACGTAGAAAAATCGATCTCGTCGACAATCCGAACACAACCATAGCCCCCTCGGGCAGCAAATACGGCTTTAATGGATGGATCATCCAGGGCCCATTGGAGGTCTGCAGCACGTAAGTGGTCATCGCCGGCAAATTGATGATAAGATGTCCCTACTGTCTCCCCCACCAGGACTTCAAGCCCCCAGCTCTTCAATGTTTCAATCCCCATATCAATATTCCCGCGGATAAAGCTTGCAGGACAAACGATGGCGACTTTGTCGCCTTCTTTAAGAAAATCAGGTATTTTAGACATATTTATTATGTTTCATATATAATTTGATCCTTTATGGCCATGAAGCGATCATTAGCCAACTCATTCCAATTTTAGCCCAAAGTAATTTGTTCCAACTCATGATGGTTTCCTCCAATAAAAATTTTCAATGGATGAGGAGACAACAAATTTATCTTAGTATTATACCGCAAATTGAATTATCTTTGTGAAAGAAACAAGTAAAAACTTTAATATACTTTCAAGCATTGAGTATTCTAGATAAAAAACGTTATACAATTACTTCGGCATTACCGTATGCCAATGGTCCTTTACATATCGGACACCTTGCCGGAGCTTATATTCCAGGTGATATTTTTGTTCGCTATTTGCGTTTAAATCAAAAAGATGTGGTCTATGTCTGTGGTTCGGATGAACATGGTGCAGCCATTACCATCCGCGCAAAAAAAGAGGGTATTACGCCACAGCAGATCATTGATAAATACAACAAACAAATCAAAGAAAGCTTTGAAGAGTTTGGCATTTCTTTCGATATCTACCACCGTACCTCCGAACCGATTCACCACCAACTGTCGCAAGATTTCTTCCTGAACTTATACAATAAAGGTGAATTTGTCGAGAAATTTTCGGAGCAATATTACGATGAGGAGTACCATCAGTTTTTGGCGGACCGTTATATTACCGGGACCTGTCCAAACTGTAAATCCGAAGGTGCCTATGGTGACCAATGCGAAAAATGCGGTACCTCACTAAGTCCAACAGATCTGATCAACCCAATTTCAACATTAAGTGGGAAGACTCCCGTATTAAAAGAAACGAAGCATTGGTATTTACCATTGGATAAATATCAACCTTGGTTGGAAAAATGGTTAATCGAGGGTAAGAAAAACATTCTTAAATCCAACGTTTTTGGCCAATGTCAGTCTTGGCTCAAGTCCGGTTTGCAGCCACGTTCCATGACCCGAGATTTGGATTGGGGGGTAGATGTTCCTCTGAAAGAAGCAGAGGGAAAGAAACTTTATGTATGGCTGGATGCACCAATAGGCTATATTTCTGCAACGAAGCAGTGGGCAATCGACCACGGAAAAAATTGGGAAGACTATTGGAAAACCCATGACAATCCAGCAGATGATTCAACATTGATCCATTTTATCGGAAAAGATAATATTGTATTCCATTGCATCATATTCCCGGCGATCCTTCATGCTCATGGAGACTATATCCTGCCAGAAAATATACCTGCAAATGAATTCCTTAATTTGGAAGGCGATAAGTTATCGACATCCAGAAACCATGCTGTTTGGTTACATGAGTATCTACAGGAATTCCCAGACAAACAGGATGAATTACGTTATGTATTAACCTCTATTTTACCTGAGACCTCGGATGCTGAATTTACCTGGAAGGATTTCCAAGCGCGGATCAACAACGAGCTAGTTGCGATCTTTGGTAACTTTGTCAACCGTGTGATGGTACTTTCCCATAAATATTTCGATGGCAAAGTATTAAATGGATCTCCATTAACAGCAGTGGATCAAGCGGTATTGGATGAGTTAAAATCCTATCCGGCGTCTATCAAATCATCACTGGAGCAATTCCGTTTCCGTGAAGCGCTGGCGGAGTTTATGAATGTGGCACGCCTTGGAAACAAGTATTTGGCTGATGAAGAACCTTGGAAAGTAATCAAAACGGACGAGGAACGCGTAAAAACGATCCTAAATGTGGCGTCTCAGATTGTTGCTAACCTTGCCGTGTTGGCACAACCATTTTTACCAAAAACAGCAATCAAATTATTTGAAATGCTCAATTTTCCGCAAGGAAATTGGAACGATGCAGGTAACGAAGGCCTAATTCAGGATGGTCATCAGTTGGGTGAAGTCCAATTGTTGTTTGATAAGATAACAGACGAACAAGTGGAGTTTCAATTAAACAAACTTGCGGAAGCGAAGCTAAAAAACCGCGCAGACAACGCGAAAGTCGCCCCTGCTAAAGAAAATATTAGTTTTGACGATTTTGTCAAAATGGATATCCGCGTAGGGACAATTTTAGAAGCTGAAAAAGTTGCGAAAACAAAGAAATTACTAAAATTAACAATAGACACAGGTATTGACAAACGCACCGTTGTATCTGGTATTGCGGAGTTCTTTAGTCCAGAAGAGATTGTCGGACGCCAGGTATCAATTTTGGTAAATCTAGAACCTCGTGAAATCAAAGGCATTACCTCACAGGGTATGATCCTGATGGCCGAAGATGCTGATGGTAGATTGGATTTCGTCAAACCGGATACAGCGATCAAAGTTGGTAGCACCGTACGCTAGTTAAACGTTAGATATAGCATAAACAAAGAATGCCTGTCTTTTGCGACAGGCATTCTTTGTTTTCACAAGCCATCCGGTATTTCTATTCCCTTTTAATGATTTGCTTTAGCTACGGATACCAAGCCAAGAGCGATTAGAATAAGACATTCTGTAATCTCTTTTTAAAATCTTTCTCATCCATCCAATCATAGACAGTATCTTTTAACTTTTTTATAACCTCCGTTTTCGATTCGGCAACAACTTTCTTCTTTTTGGTAAGTACATTGGACACTGGAGTATTGGTGATCTCGACCTTCGTTGCAAACATATTGATATTCATACTGGGGATAGATATCCCTAAGATCAAGCCCGGAAGCCCATGGATTAATTCTGGTCCCCCTGATATCGGAATCTGTCCCGCAAAAAATGCGACAACATAGATTGAATCTTGTATGATTCCATTTGCTCGCCTACAATCATAGCCGGCGATGTTACGATACTCATCAGTATACTTCCATTTCACTGTTGGCAGAGAATCCTTCATCAACAGTTGCTCATCGCCAAAAGGCAATAATTTGGTAAATTCTTGGTTCTTGAAATTCAAATAAGTTTTTGAATCAGTCAATGCCGGATTATACCAGGAAACATTTCGATAGTTAGCGGGGTAATCTTCCTGTACGGTTTCAAACAAAGTCTCGGTATCATAAAACTTCAACGTATGATGTGTGATCACTTCAACAGGTCCATTTTTGACCGCATTCTCTACCCCCAGTTTATCCCAGGTATCCAGATCTGGCTTACTTAAATAAGTTCGTTTCAAGTAATTCTGCACATGAAATTTCCGTTCGAAAGTCACAGTACCACTGTTCGGAAAGAATGCATGCTGTGCCTGTATGGTAGTGACGGACAAGCATAAAAGCCACATCATTAATATTATCTGCTTCCTCATTTGGCATCTCCTTTCATTGTTGTAAAATTGTATATCACTTTTAACATCCCATAACGACGCAATACATTGTTGCTTGTCTGGATAAATGCCGTACCATCTTGATAGCGACGCACTCCAATATTTTTATTTAATATATCGTTGACAAATAATTGCGCTTCCAAAGATTTGTCCTTTAAGAACTTTTTAGAGATATAGCCATTCATGTTCATCATGTTAATGGATTGCAAGGTCTTTGTTGCAGCTTGATAATTCTGTTGCATGGATAGCGAAATTTTAAAGTCTTTGGGTAAGTAATAGGTGACTTGCGAATAAGAATTGAATTTAAATGTTGTCTGATTCAATTCAGGCTGCAAATAGGAATCCATTTTTTCTACGCCAGGACTCAATGTAACATAAAAGTCCATTTTATTTGCTTTATAACGGTTAAAACCTATATTAGGACCTACGCTCCAAGTTTTGTTACGGTTTAGCTGTGGTTCTTGATTCAATAAAGAAAGATAACTATACTGGCTATTATAGTTAAGGTCCATGCCAAGGTTCATCTTTAATCCCCATTTCTTTTGTATTGGAAAACTATAGCTTCCACCTCCATACACAGACCAATTATCCTTATCAATATTGACATAGGAGATTTGTCGGGTACCCTCTTCCAAGTTATAGCGCACACTACTATTAATATTGCGTTTTCCCTGATAAGCGCCAACATAGAAATACATATTTTGATCTTTTAGCTGTTTATAAGAGTTATAATTGACAGAATAGGAATTATTGAAACCAGCTTTCAGATCTGGATTGTCCAAGTATTCTACGAGCGGTTGGGCATTTTGTTTGAGTGGTTCGATCTGTGTCAATGAAGGCTGAGCAGTCTGTCCACTGTAACGGAAACCGATGTTTTTACTTTTAGAAATTTTGTAATTTACCGAAAGTGAGGGCCTTAAAGAAGTCTGATCACGTTGCAATACGGTATTTAAATTATTATATATCCTTTTCACAGCCTCAAATTCTGTTTGGTTACTCAGATTGACTGTCAAGTCATTTGTTTTATAGTTCAGCGAAGTATTGATACTATTTTTTAAACTGGAAAAATTAAAATCATTCAATACACTTTCATCCAGCACGGTATATTTTTGTGTGATAGGATCTCTATTGAAGGCCTGATTGAGTGTCTCAGATTTATTGCTGGAAAAAGAGTACCCTATTGATCCTGTAATCTTTTTCGAAAGAGGTTCTGTATAGGTTACCGAACCGCCATAAGTATTATTTCTGAATTCATCTTTTTTAAATTGATCGATTGTGTCGGTACGCCGGCTATTTTCAAAATAGTTTTCCGAAAAATACTGTGTCTTCGAAAGGTTCCGATCCGTATTTGCGTTGACATTAAATGTGATGGAGCGACGTTCTTTTTTAAACCGTCGGGTCAAGATAGCATTCACATTGAATTTATCCTGATCACTATTCAGATCCGTACGCGATATGGTATTTGTAATCGGCTGTCCACTCAATGTTTTCTGATAAGCTTCCGCCTCAGAGATATTATCCCTATTGGATTTATTAAAGCCCATATTCACGGTCAAATCAGCTAACGAGTCCAACTTATAGTCATATCTCAAATTAGCAACATTTGCTTTGTTTTCATTTTCCGTTCTGGTTGTATTACTGTCTATTTGTGCCCGTTCTGGCAAGTTATTCTGCGCATTATAGGTACTTGTATTATCAACATTGATCTGACTACGTTTGTAATTGACGTTAATTTTGTGCTTATCATTTTTAGATTTATCGGAATAACTTACCCCCATATTCAACGCTTTAGGCACACCTCCACCCCTGTATTGGCCATCCCATCCACCATCAGTTTCGTCTCCACTGGAAGAGATCATGATACCTCCACCATCCATCATCTGCACATTGCCACTTCCACCCACACCATATTTTTGACTATCCTCAAAGCCCAAACCTACCATGCCATCATTGGCCAAAATACCATAAGCGGCAATCTTCTGCGCTCCCTTAAACTTATTGAGCATGACTTTCCCGCCATAATACTTATCTGTTCCTGCACCAGCGATTGCCTGACCAAACATCCCTTTCTTTTTATCCTCTTTGAGTTTTATATCAATAGTTTGTGTACGTTCTCCGTCATCCACACCCGTACGAACAGCCAAATCTGACTTCTTTTCGTATACCTGTACCTTGCTCACCATATCCGACCGAATATTTTTGGTGATCAGGGTTGGATCATCCCCAAAAAACTCCTCCCCATCAAGCAGTACCTTTTTTACCTCTTTTCCCTGCGCCGTAATCTTCCCTGTCCCATCGATCGTAATACCGGGAAGCACTTTGAGCAGGTCTTCAACCTTAGCATCTTTCTCAACCTTAAAACTACCGGCATCATACTCTATCGTATCTCCTTTAATAACGACTGGAATTCGTCCATTGACCTGTACCTCCTCCAAAAGTAATGCTGCCTTTGACAGCGATATCATACCAAGATCAAGACCTTGTGCTGTAATATGGATATCTTTCACGAGATCTGCATATTGCGGATAGGACACGACCATTTTATAAATACCTGTATCCAAATTGGCAATTTGGAAAGTCCCATTTTCTTTTGTTCGATCGAACTTAATTAAAATAGAATCTTTTGGGTTAAGTAAAGCAACTGACGCTTGATGGAGTTTGGCTTTGTCTTTGGCATCAACAACTACACCTGTAAGCCTCTGTTGGGCATAGGAAATAGAGCTTATGGCTGAAAGTACAAGAAACAAAACTAAGGTATAGGTTAGTCTCATAAATTTCCGTTTATATATTGTCGCAATAAAGATATCAATGTTGCTACGGAAAATTCGTAAAATAATGTTAAATAATTAAGAAATTAAAAAAATATAAAAAACCACAACAACAGGCTGCAAAACAATCAATTAAATAGAAATATCCAATAAAACGGGATAGAACATGATGTTACACCAGCTTTCTTTTCTCAATAAGACACGCCTAATAATATCAGAAGAAATATAGTTTCCATTCCTTTAATTATTCAAGACAAAAAAGCGCCAGCATTTTCAGATGCTGACGCTTACGCTTAAAATTGGCTAACGGAGCGGTTAGTAACCGAATAGCTTAACCAAATAAGTCTTTAATTCCTCTCCCCTTAGGTTTTTAGCAAGAATCTTTCCATTCGGATCTATCAGGAAAGTCGTGGGTAGTGCTGTCACAGCAAATCGACTGACTGCAATGCTATTGTCCGCCGGAATATCGTGCAGCTGAATCCAAGGTAATTGTTGGGTTTTAAGCATATTCTTCCATGCATTTTCACTCTTATCAGTAGAAATACTTAAAATCTCAAACGCCGATTTACCCTTATATTTTCCGTAAATCTCCTTGAGTGTTTTAAACTCTTCGATACAGGGCCCACACCAAGAAGCCCAAAAGTCCAATAGCAAATAGGAACCTTTCATAGAAGCGAAGTCAATTTTTTGACCGTTTTCATTTGGCAACGAAAAATTCACCACCAAAGCTCCTTCTTTTGACAACAAAGCTCCACGAATTTGATTGCCGGCAGATTTACCATAATAGGATTGCTTGATAGCAGGCGTCAGTCCCTCATAAACCTTTAAGGCTTCCTCCGGTTTCATGGCTTTTCCATAGCGGTCCAATAAAAAAGCTGCTCCAAAAGAATTGTTATTTTGAGCAACGACCTGCGTAATCACCGCAGCTTCATCCGTCCCCTTAGTCTGCATAAGTGTGAAATACTGATTCAGTACATCATGGGCTTTGGATCCCGAAACCTTGGAGGTATAGAAAGACTCCAGATCACCCGCAATGTGAATTGTTACTGGAGCATCAACCAGAATACCAAAGGGTGCGTAACCGCCATGTTTTTTAGACTCCGCCTCAGCGGCCAACATGTGCCTGGTGGCTACCGTAAATGGTCGTTCTATTTGCCAAGCTCCTTTCGTAACAGTTGCTGTATCATTATCGCCGGTAATATTGTTATAAAGATAGATCTTGGTACCATCAAATTTCGGGTCAACTTTTCCTACAAAAACAACCTTAGAAGTTGTCTGAGCACGAAGAGCAAAAACACAAAACAAGGATAAAATCGTTCCTATTCCTAGTGCAATAAACTTTAATCTCGTCATCATGTTATTTCAATAGCTCTGCTAATTTTTCATGCAATTGTTCGCCACGCAGGTCTTTAGCAACAATCTTCCCGTCGGGACCGATCAGGAAGTTCTGCGGGATACCGCGGACACCGTAAAGCTTAGCCGCCTCGTTATTCCAAAACTTAAGATCACTTACATTTGTCCAGCTTAATTTGTCCGCCTCAATAGCCTTCAACCAATTGTCTTTCTTGCCCGGTTGATCCAACGAAACACCCAATACAGTAAAATTTTTATCCTTAAACTTATCATATGCTGCTACAACATTGGGATTCTCTGCCCGACAAGGACCACACCAAGACGCCCAGAAATCCAACAAAACATATTTACCCCTAAAATCAGATAACTTAACAGGTTTGTCATTGACATCATGCTGTGTAAAGTCTGGTGCAAGTACCCCAACCGCAGTTGATTTAGCTGCTGTGATCTGCTTCGCGAAAGCTTCTCCGCTTTCCGAACTACGTACGGATGCCGAAAGCTTATTAAACTCAGGTTCCAAAGTTAAAATGTCGGCCCCAGCATAAAGTTGATCCTGAATCGCCAATAAACTGAAATAAGAGTTTGGATTCTTCGCGATATAGACTTGTTGCAACTGTTTCTTCTGTTCCGCAAATTTCATATACTGCTCCCGAAGCGGTCCAGCAAAAGCATCGTCTTTGCGTTGCTCTGCAGTAGCACTGCTGTATTTCAGATTGATCGAATTAATTCCATCCTCGGCTTCCTTGATAAGATTCTTATACGCTGCGTGAGCATCCTGTAATGACGAACCTTTTATAACGGCTGTTTTAACAGAATCTTTTGCAGTTATAGTTGTCTTTCCTTTATCGACATAAATACCAACCATGTCCCCTTTGTACCCGATCTTGTCCCAACCTTTATTCTCCTGATCATATACAATATAAACCATGGTAGGTCCATTTGCCTGCCCTTTAAAAGTAAACCTACCCTTATCTACTTTTACAGAGTCTAGTACCTGACTATTCGGAGTACGGATAGACATAAATACCTGTCCTTCTTTTTTGGGTTGTTGTATTTTCCCCTCAATACTGAAATCCGACTGTTGTGCCATCACCGCACTAGGGAGAGCCAACAAGGCGATCATTTTTAAAATTTTCATGTGTACAAATTTGATTTTAGATGCTTGTATTTAATAATTGTTTACTTCGTTAATCATCATAGACGAGCGTCTTTAACCCGCCTATGATGCATTGGCTTTTTTATTATATTTCTATAAGGTTTGGCGTGACATTAATTAAAACTATTTAATTTTTGGCGATACTTATTGCCTGCTGCCTGAATATCCCAATGGTATTCCTTCTTGAGAAAATCTGTCAATATCTTGTATTTAGCGGTTCTTTTTTCACTGGTATCTAAGTATACTTTTTTAATATTTTGATAGGATTCGGTTGTCAACAGACTAAACCACTGCCCCAAGTCAACTTCGTAACCCCTCGAGCCAGAGCCGGAGATATAACCCCGTTCTGCGGCTAATTTGGAAACCTCACGATTACGAGCTTCAATATCTTCATCACTATTGCCCGGAAAATTTTTGTTAATTTCATCGAGTGCCTTTCCATTGTCATAAGGCATTCCGGCAGCCTCAAATCCAGGAACCTTTCCTTCCATTCGCTGCGCGAGCATCCCGGACAAATTGCCCCAAACCATACGCGTAAGTACAGAATCCTGGTAATAATGTGTTTCAGGCACCGTAATAGGTTGGGTATTTAATCGTTCATTGGGCCAACAGACAATTAAACGCGAACGTCCCAAGACATAAATATCCTGTTTCCACCAAGAGCCATTATAGGTCTTTACGAAAAAGAACTCCCGTGGAAATACCCGCCGTACAAAATCCGTAGAAACATTATGCAGCAGGGTATCTACAAACATAATGGCACTTGGTTTGGCTTTGTCCTCCATTGGTGTTGCTCCATAGCGATTATTGACATCTTGCACCAAAATACTATTTGTCACTTCCTTCGGATCCTTAAAATTAAGACGCAGCCATAAATCATAGGTCTTGAACATCTCCTTAACAGCGGGTAACTCCTCTTCTTTTGGGCCAAAACGCTCTTGAAATCCGAAAGATTCCGAGGAATTGATGGATTCATTTTTTGTACATGAACTGGCCAGTAACAACATGCTTACTAGGCCGATTGAAAATATCTTCTTCATTGATGAATTGATTATCGTGGATTAATAGGCATATTTGGTGAATTATTCTGTTCTGATTGAGGAATCTGCAAGACATATTTTGGATCATCTTTGCGCATTACAAACTCCTGTCCATTTTTATAGGTATGCTTGATTTCAGGCTTTCCAAGTCGACGTAAGTCAAAAAATCGCAATCCGCCATCGAATGCAGTTTCCAGACGGCGCTCTTCGAGTACTCTTTTCAAAACACCTTCTTTATCACTATAGTCACTTTCCTTTAACCCGATAAACGTTCCTTTTTTGTAACGCGTCACCAACAGATCGTTGAGGTCTTTCAAAGCATTGCTATATTGCTGTTTTCTAGCGTAGGCCTCAGCACGTATCACATAGGCCTCACTGGCTTTAAAGCCAATATAAAACCAATATTTTTCCTGTGTGGCAAACATATGGTACACCGTCTTGCCAACCATGACACCATCAGGCTGTGAAAAGTCTTCAAATGAATCAAACAAGTACTGCCTGTAATCTACCAGATTACCATTTCTTTTAGTCAGGTCCAAAATCTCTTCGGATGGTTTAAATGCTGCCTGAGCATAGTAAAAGATATTATTATTGGCTCTTCCTGCTGTAAAGAATAGTATTTCTCTATTATAATCTGTGTCAATAAAACCTACATTGCCCGAAAAAGCATACTTATTGGACTTACTGTCAATATAAGATTGCATGGTATTGAGGTCGGCGAGCTTTGCACTTGACATCACTTCTCCAGCAAAGGCTATTGCCTGATCATATTGTCCCATAAATAATGACACACGGGCGCGTAATAATTGCACAGTCGTAATATTGAGCCGAAAACGATCATTCGTAGGCTTTCCGCGCAATAGATCTGCGGCCTGTCCCAAATCTGCTTCGATCTGCCCCCATACTTTTCCTAAAGGTTGACGTACATTATTCTTGCTGAATTCGTTAACATCGACAGCATCAAGAGGCATTGGTACCCCAGGAAGCTCCAGGTTATTTGCCGCATATACATCAGCATACATATTGATCAGATAAAAATAAGCATATGCCCGCAATGCGAATGCTTCACCTTTTATCCTATCGTAGTTTGACTGTTCTTCACTGGTAGGGATGACTTCTTTGAACTTATCCAAGACTGTATTGGCATAAAAAATAGTCTTGTAAAGCTGCCCCCAATAAGGATCGTTTGGACTATTGTCCAATAAATGCGATGAGGCAAACAAGAACCAGGGTTCATCAGCAGCACTGGGTTTATACGTCGTATTGAGATTGACCATTGCGTTATCGGTCATTAATTCGGTTTTATAGAAATAATCGCTGCGTGGATACCCGCCTAATAAAATCGATTCATAATCATTGATTGTTTCGGGTGTCATACTATTGACGGGTTTTATATCCAATAAGCCCGTACAAGATGACAAGCCTACTGCTGAACAAAACAGACCCAACAACAAATATTTAGATGTAGTCTTCATAATAGCTTTTAGGTTTAAAATTGAACTTGTAAAGATGCTGTGTATGATCGTGGCACTGGAAGGAATGTATTTCCAAACGATACCTGAACGGATCTCGAGTCTGCGTAAGACATTTTGCTTCCTTGCGCCTCCGGATCCTGACCTTTCAGTTTAGCATCTTTCCATACATAGAGATTATTTCCCTGTAACATAAGGCGAATATTCTGGATTCCCAATGCCCGCAATCTAGGCGTAAAATAATCATAAGAAATGGAGAGGTTCTGCAAGCGCACAAAATCACCTTTTACTGTTCTCAGATCAGAGTTATCGTACATTCTGCCATTGTATGGTGAAGTACCTGTCACAGCAGCCTCAAACGCAGAGTCTTCAAGTTTAGGGATATTCGTATTGAGTTCATCCCCAGGTTTACGCCATCTGTTTACCCATTCTCTCGACAGGTTCTGTGTAGGCTCTGGAAAAGTCAAGGCATAGTTTTGTGAGAGGTTGCGCAGTCGCATCACATTACCAAAACTACCAATAAACAAGGCTGACAAAGACAAACGTTTATAGGCGAACGTATTGGTAAAACCCAATTGCGTCGTTGGTAGATTGGGTCCCTCGTACTTCAGGCCATCCAAGTTCGTCATACCGTAGAGCACCTTTTCCCCTTCTTTATTGGTATAAAATGTAGCTCTACCATCTGTATTGAGTCCTGCATAACGATAAGACCATACCCCATCTAGTGGCTTGCCAATTACTGCAGATGATGCATAGTTAGTCCGATTTGCTTCTGTCAGACTGCCTACCGTTGGCTTGGCATTAACGTCCAATACCTCATTTTTGTTCAAGCCATAATTGATATTTGATGACCATCTAAAATTCTTAGAATCAATATTGATTGAGCTGACAGAAAACTCCCAACCTCGATTGCGCATTGTCGCCCAGTTCACCTGAAGCGATTCGAATCCGGTCACTTGCGACACTTGTTTTGATCCCAACAGGTCTGTGCCTTTTTTACTATAAAATTCGATAGAGCCCATTAAACGGCGTTTCCATAAGCCAAATTCAAGCCCCAAATTGGTTGTATAGGTCTTTTCCCATTTGAGATAAGGATTTTTCGGTGCGTTGATAATTAAATAATTGACCGGATTATCTACATTCACGGCGCCGATCGTCGCAACCAAGTCGGAGTAGGCCTGAGAAGCAACATTACCCTGGCTGCCATAGGATCCTCTTAGTGTCAAATAGGATAACCAATCCATCTGATCTAGAAAACGCTCCTGCTTCATCTGATAGTTCGCTCCAAATGCCCAAAGTGGCTGAAATAACTGATTAGTTTTCAGACCAAATCTATTGGAACCATCTGTACGGGCGTTAAAGCTTACAGTATATCTATTGTCAAAGGTATAATTGAATGCACCGAAATAAGATACCGCAGCAGCTTCATCCAGACGTTCTGTCCAATAGGGAACACCCATCTTTTTCATCAGCTCAAACTGTGGCACTTGTTGATGGCCCCGATCATGTGCATATCCATAGACCTGGGTTACTTCCTCCTCAGTCTTAGATTTACGGATCTCTTGCCCTAGCATCACATTCAAATAATGCTTGTCTTTAAAGAGGGGATTATAGATTATTTGATTCCGAAAGGTAATCGAACCGTTAACTGATGCCTTTCCTCTTCTATAACCTCCATCCTTCCAGATCTGCACTGCTGTATAGTCGACGATATCATAATAGTCTTTTTTCCGGCTCCGCACAAAATAACTGTCCTCCAAAGCTATATCTACATCTCGTGTGTTTTGCTTTGTATAACTAAACAAAGAGGTGAATGTCAGATCCTTCATGAATTTCCATTCAAAATCCACTGAAGACCGTAGTCCGAAGTTATTCGCATTTCTCCAGCCCTGTCCCCTGTTTTCCATAAAGTTATATTTCAGGGTATTATGGTAGAAATAACTATAATTTCCATCACTATCAAAAGCGGGTTGCGCACGTGTGGTATAGATCGCCCATTCATAGGGGTTTTCGCGCGAATCGACAGCAAAAAAACTCTTATTGTCGCGCGCATTGATATCCATCATGACTCCCAGTCGCATCTTGGGTGTTAAGAAAGTATAGGCTTTCAATGATCCAGTATAGGTTTTCTGTCCCACGCCTTTCGCGGTCGCCTGATCATTATTGTAGCTTCCTGAGGCATAAAAAGTCGTCTTTTCATTTCCACCGGAAAAACTTACGTTATACCGTTGAGACAGCGAATTCCTGAATAGATGTTTAAACCAATCGGTATTGACCGTTTCCAGGTACTTTATCTTGTCTTCAAATTGACCCCAGCTAATCCGCTTATCATTTGCATCAATAAAATAACGTTCAAAATCAGTAACAGTACCATATTCGCCGGGTTTAGGGCTGTTTGCATTAAACAAATTCCGCTGTAACATTTCTAAATTGACGTCCACCCGTTCCTTGGAGTTCATCATATAGGCGTCCGCTATCTGTGGTCGCTCTCCCATAGTTAAGGTGCTTGAAAAATTCACTCGGGTTTTACCGGCCCGCCCCTTTTTGGAAGTAATTACAATGACACCATTAGCGGCTTTAGTTCCATAGATAGCCGTTGCCGCTGCATCTTTTAAGACATTGATGCTTTCAATATCTTCCACATTGACACCACCAATACCAGAAGCGATCAAGTTTCTATTAGTCATAATATCATCAACAGAAACATTCACCGCGTCATCCAGAATAATACCATCGACAACCCATAAAGGCTGCACATTCCCGCTTAACGCAGCAGTACCACGAATGCGAATTTGCGGCATAGCGCCCGGAGCACCCGAAGTACTCATGACCATAAGCCCTGGTACCTGTCCTTGTAGGAGTTTATCAATATTCGGCTGAAATATCGTTTCTAACTGCTCCATATTAACCGTAGCGACTGAACCGGTCAATGATTTGCGTTGGAGGTTTTGGTAGCCTGTGACGACCACATCGTCCAACTGATTTTCGACAGGAGTCAAGCGCACCTCTATCCAAGTCTTACCCTGCATGGATATCTGCAAGGTCTGGAAACCCATACTTTTGAAAATCAATGTTGTATTTGCATTTGTTACCGATAGGATAAACGTCCCATCAGTATCCGTTCCAACAGCATTCTTTGGATTATCTTTTTCGGCCACCGTAATGCCGACCAGCGGTTTTCCCTTATAATCCATTACACGGCCACGTAGCTGTACTTTCTGCTGTTTGGCTGAACGAGGCTTAGGGGTAATTACAATTGTTTTATTATCGATGCTATATTGCAGCGACTGATCTTTAAAACAATGATCCAATACTTCTTGCACAGTAGCATTCTGCATGTCGATATCCACCGCCGTATTGGATTTGACAAGAGACTCATTGTAGAAGAAATCACAATTGCATTGTCTCTTGATTTCACTAAATACTTGAGAAAGTGGAACTCCCTTCCTCTTTATAGTGACCCGTTGTGCAAAAGCCGCCAGGCTAAACTGCGCACAGGTCAGTGCAACAAATAAAATTGCAGTGCGTTTGCCCAAAGCCCTCCTTTTCAATAGGTCTCTGGAATTGAATAAATTCATTTGGTCGTAATTTATTGGTCAAATAATTAAGGTATACTGCTGTCCCCCGCTCAGCAGTGGTTAGTTAGATTGCATAGGTAAAACTACATCATCAGAATCACCCTCCTTTCTTTTGCTCCCCAAGGAGTGATTTGATATTTTATCTGTCCTGTTCTCCGCAAGATGGACAATACTTCTTCTAATGTCTTTTCTTTGGAAATGACTCCAGTAAAGCCCAATTCGTCAGCTTGGCCGAGTACCCTAACATCTATGCCATACCAGTGCGACAACTCCGCTCCGATCTCTTCCAAACCTGCATTAAAAAATGAAAATTCATTATTTCGCCAAGCATTAACATTGGACAATAAGGCCGGAGAAACATCGATATTAGTCTTCCCAGGGTCGACAACGCTGCATTCTCCGGGGGTCAAAATACGGACCTTCGATGCAGTAGAAACGGCAACACTGCCTTCCATCAATGTTGTTGTGGTCCGATTACTTGCATAAGCCTTAGCATTAAAATGCGTCCCCAGCACCTTGATTTTTTGATCATTTGAAACCACCACAAAAGGCTTCTGCTTATTGTGCGAAACCTCAAAATAAGCTTCTCCCTCCAGATAAACGACACGTTCGGATCCAACAAAATTAGCATCGTAACGTAATTTAGTACCTGTATTGAGCCAAACTTTGGTTCCATCGGTCAACACGATTGCTCCAGTTTTACCCCTTGGGACGTTAATTTCCTGTACCATAGGTTCGGAGGCATTCTCAAATTTTTTGATCTCAAAAAAAGAATCTTCATTTGTTTTTTTTGCAGCAGCGTATTGCGTTTTGCTACTATCCGTCAACTCAATTTTCTCGCCATTCGGCAGCGTTAATGTCATCAGTGATTCCACTTTGGCGCTTTCCATATGTTTATTCGTGACAGTAACAGCGGTAGTGCTTGAAGCCTCCTCATATGCTTTATATTGATACCCTCCTACATAAAGAATCAGTATTGCTGCCGCAGCGGCTGCCCATGGCCATAAGCGGATCAAAATGGATGGTTTCGTTTTACTCTCTTCTCCAGTGAGCAGCGATTCTAAGATTGGGTATTGGTTTTTCGATTGGGTATACAGTTCCTCAATAATGTCCTCTTCCTCTAGCCGATCATCCATTGCTGCATCCATATACATTTCCAGTTCCTCACGAAAAGATTCGTCAGCGAATAATGCGACCAACCAAGCGGCCTGCTCCGGCGTGCAGGTGCCGGCTAAGTATTTCTCGAAAATCTCCTTTTTATCGTACATAATAATCGCTCAAATCACAGCCTTAATAACCTTAATACGGAGAAGACATAGAAAGTCTATGCTTAGAAAATCATTTTTTTAAAAAAAATTTAAAATTAGGTTTAAGGAGGATAAAAAAGACTATCGAGACTAGCCTTATGTGAAGCAAATCCCTAGTTAAGAAGCCCCAAAAGTGTTATCAACAGCATAAAAAGTTTGGCTCCGAGCTCTTGTTTTAAAAAACGCATAGCTTTGGCCATGTGATCTTTTACAGTACCAACTGAAACTTCATGGATCTTTGCGGCTTCTTCATAACTCTTTCCCTGGAATTTGCACAACAGGAAGATTTCTCTGCGCTTGGGGGGTAATTTTTCTATCGCTTTTGATAGTTCATCAGATAGCTGTTCCAACGTATCATTGGCTTCGTCCAGCTCATAATATAAGGTTGCCTGTGTCAGAAGTGCTTTACGCACAGCTTCATCTGTAGCTGATTGGCGAAAATAATCAATGGTCAGGTTACGGGCTATTGTATGTAGCAATGACCAAACGCCTTTCTCGGGAATAATTTTGGCGCGCATATCCCATAATCGTACGAAGGCAATTTGATGTATTTCCAACACATGCTCCTCGTCTGGTAGCAATCTGTTCAGCTTGTGCAACAAGGTGGGTGAATAGTGTTCATAAAGCTTAGAGAAAGCCATTTTGTCTCCCTTAATTAAAAGAGAAACCAGCTTAACCTCATCATTTTCATCGTTTTTCAAGTGATCTGTCCGTATATTATGATAGCCCTAAAATTATAAAATTTATCTTATTCTAAAGCAAAACTCCAATTATTGTCTATACCAATAAATCATGCTAAGGGGGCTTATTCTGCCAAGATATGTTTTTAGAAATACCCTCAGTATAAAAAAACAGCAGTAAGCTTGCGCCACTGCTGTCTATACTATTCATTGCAAACAAGCTATTTTGCCTAGCCTGCATACGGCATCGAACAAGTCGATTATTCGACGTTTAGATTCAACTCTTTTTCTTTATTGATTAAATGCGCAATGCTGGTGTCATTCAAAATTTGCAGCATCGCATTCCGCACTTCCACAAATGTATCACGGATGCCACAGGCATGCTCTTCGGTACACTCTTCACAGGAACGATAGAAATTTAGACTGACACAAGGGAGCAAAGCAATCGGTCCATCGATCAGACGCATTACCTGAGATAAAAATACATCTTCTGGAGCTTTATTTAGACTATAGCCACCACCTGCACCTTTTTTACTATAGAGAATCCCTGCGTTGCGCATTTCAAGGAGAATCTGTTCCAAGAATTTTTTTGGAATATTTTCTTCCTGTGCAATCTTAACGATCTGCATAGGTTCATTTCCGTAGTTACGACCGAGCACCATAAGTGCCTTAATTGCATATTTTGTCTTTTTGGAAAGCATAATTTGTTAACCCCCTGTTGAATTGCAAATTTACGTTTTTTATTCAATAGAATAAAACCTATAAAACTAGCCTGTAAAAGAAAAGCCCTTAGCACAATTACCCATTGGATATCCTTATGCTAAGGGCGAATATTATTTGATCATCTAATTGCTATTGGCCCAATACTGCTGTAATGGGTTTACCGATACTTCCATTGGGTTCGGTAATATGCAATAGTGATGAAATTGTAGGCGCAATATCGACAATATGGACCTCGGTATTGGACACACCAGGCTTAATGCCCCAGCCCATAAATACCAATGGAATATGGGAATCGTATCCCGACCAAGTACCATGTGTCGTACCCGTAGATCGTGGCGTACCATCATACCATTGTGGTTCACAAACAATTTGGATAACACCACTTCGTTTGTAGTTATACCCATTGATCATTTTTTCACGCACAGGCTCCGGAATCATTAGGCCTTCGCTCTTTTCCATATCTGCAACATATGCAACACCTTCGGTGTGGCGCAATTCGCGAATAATTGTCTCTTTAATTTTATCCCGATCCAATTGAAGCGAATCAATGATTTGGTTATTCAAATGAACCTGATAATTCATCATACTCTTGACGATTTTTTCCTGTCCAAATTTCTCTTTCAACTTTTTGTTTAGATCCGAGATAATCTGACGGGAATAGAAATAACCGCCATTTCCTTTCATATCCATATAGAATCTAGAGTTGTAAGAAGCACCATGGTCAGCTGTCAGGAAAAAGGTGTAATTGCCTTTACCAACAGTGTTATCCAGATAAGCAAAGAAATCGGCCAGTTGTTTATCCAATTGCAGATAAATATCTTCAATTTCAACCGCTGTCAATGAGTAACGGTGTCCAACATAATCTGTCGCCGAAAGACTGACACAAAGGAAATCGGTATTTTTAGTTGGGTTATTTCCCATCTGCTCATTCTTGATGGCTTCCATTGCCAAATCTAAGGTAAACTGATTACCCATTGGTGTTGTTTTGATCAACTCAAGACCTTCGTCTTTCATCAACTTAGATGTCGCACGCGGCAAGGTTGGTTTCTCTTCACCTGGATATTTTCCCTCATAGATATTATCATCAGCAATACTGTTCGCTGCATAAGTACTCACATTGTACATCGGCTTCCAGTCTGCCTTAAGGTATTTTTCCGCTAACTTTTTCTTATTGAAGTCAACGACCCACTTCGGTAATTGATCCATATAAAAATTGGAGGTAATCCAATTGCCTGACTTCGCCTCAAACCAATAAGCAGCATCCGCAAAGTGACCGGCAGGTAATATACCGCCTCTGTCTTTAATTGCGATACCAATGACTTTAGATTTAAAATTTGACGCCAGTTTCAACTGATCCGTTACTGTAGACGCCAGTAAATTACGTGGGGATTGTTTTCCTTCTTTCTCTGTAGTACCTACACCAACGACATTGTCATCTTGGGTACAATACATATTCTTGCCTGTAAGCTCCTCGATCCAATCATTACCCGCAATACCGTGGATTGAAGGAACAGAACCAGTGTATACCGAACTGTGTCCTATAGCTGTATAGGTCGGAATATAATTGATCAGGGTATTCTCACAGGAGAAGCCTTCTTTCAAAAGTCGCTTGAAACCATCATTTCCATATCTGTCCGCAAAACGATATAGATAATCCCAGCGCATCTGATCCACCATCAGACCGACGACCAATTTGGGTCTTTCCGGTTGTTGTGCCATGGAGGAGAGTGCGGCTATTCCAAATACGACACTTAAAAAAAATCTTTTAATCATAGTTATAGTATTGAGTATTGAGATATTAGATTTGAGACGATCAAAATACGAAGTCTCCGACTTACCTAAATCTCCTTTTTTTACTTATTAATTTTAACCGTTGACTTTACTAATCTTAGTTCCTAACTTCAGCAGCCACTGCGCAGGCCCCATCGTTTAATAACGAATGCTAATGTAGGATTTAATCTTTTAAATGTGTTTTTAAAAATTGTCCTGTATAAGAATCTTTACAATGCGCAAGATCTTCTGGAAGCCCCGTAAAAACCACCTTTCCGCCTTTATTACCCCCTTCAGGGCCAATATCAATTACCCAATCCGCCGACTTGATCATATCCATATTATGCTCAATGACCAAAATACTATTGCCGAGAGCAATCAAAGCATCAAACGATTTTAGCAGTTTTTTAATATCCTGAAAATGCAAACCAGTAGTCGGTTCATCAAAGATAAACAGGGTCTTCTTGCTGTTATTGCCTTTGATCAGAAAGGAAGCGAGTTTAATCCGCTGAGCCTCACCACCTGAGAGCGTACTGGAAGACTGCCCGAGCTTTACATACCCCAGACCAACATCTTGTAATGGCTGTAACTTAGCCAATATCTTAGGCTGATCGTCAAAGAAGACAATGGCTTCATCCACGCTCAGTTCAAGTATATCCGCTACGGATTTACCTTTATACTGCACATCTAGCACAAACTGTTTGAAACGTTTTCCACCACAGGCCTCACATGGAAGTACGATATCCGCCATAAATTGCATCTCGATCTTCACTTCCCCCTCACCTTGACAGACATCACAGCGGCCGCCCTCGACATTAAAAGAAAACGCAGCAGGTTTCAATCCCGCAGCTTTGGATGCAGCTTGATTAGCATACAAGGCCCTGATCTCATCCCAAGCCTTAACATAAGTCACTGGATTGGACCTTGAAGAACGACCAATTGGGTTCTGGTCAACCATTTCGATCTGTTCTACTTGTGCAATATCGCCTTCTATGGAATCATATACACCAGTTTGTTCACCAGAATAATTACCGATTGATTTCTGCAATGCCGGATAAAGAATCCGTTTTACCAAAGAGGTCTTTCCTGACCCCGATACCCCTGATACAACAGTAAATGTATTTAATGGGAACTCCACATCGATCCCCTGAAGATTATTTTCATGCGCTCCCTTTACAGTAATGCTATTGGACCATTTTCGCCGTTTTTTTGGAACTTCGATCTGGCTCTTGCCACTCAGATATTGACCTGTTAAGCTCCTATCATCTTTTAGGATCTCGCTATACGTTCCAGCAAATACCATCTCGCCGCCATTGATCCCTGCTTCGGGGCCAATATCGATCAGATAATCTGCTGCCTCCATCATTTCCTGTTCATGCTCAACCACAACAACTGTATTACCTACATCACGCAAGGATTTCAGTACCGAAATCAGACGCTGTGTATCGCGCGGGTGCAACCCAATACTCGGCTCATCCAATACATAAATTGAGCCGACGAGCGAACTTCCGAGTGAAGTTGCCAAATTGATCCGTTGCGATTCTCCCCCAGATAATGTATTGGACAGACGGTTTAAGGTAAGGTAGCTTAAACCTACATCACATAGAAATTGTAGCCGGTTATTAATTTCGGCCAGTAGGCGTTTGGCAATCACCTTTTCATTTCCCTCCAGAGACAAATCTGTAAAAAATGCCAAAGCTTCTTCAAGAGGCATCAATACGATATCGGTAATTGACCTACCACCTACTTTGACATAGGTCGCATCTTTGCGCAATCTTGTTCCTCTACAGTCCGGACAGTCGGTCTTACCACGATAACGTGATAACATCACGCGATATTGAATTTTATAGGTCTGTTCTTCAAGCTCTTCAAAGAACTGGCTAAGCCCTGTAAAATAACTATTTCCCGTCCAGAGTAATTCTTTTTGCGCTGCGGTCAGATCAGAATAGGCGCGGTGTATCGGAAAATCAAACTTTAAAGAATTTTTTACCAGCACCTGTAACCATTCGCCCATTTTCTCTCCTCGCCAAGGAGCAATAGCACCATCATAGACAGAACGACTCTTATCGGGTATAACAAGATCTGGGTCTATACCAATGATCTTCCCATAGCCTTCACACCGACGACAGGCACCATAGGGATTATTGAAACTAAAGAAGTTAGGACTAGGCTCCTCAAAGGTAATTCCATCGAGTTCGAACTTATGTGAGAAATGATGTCTTTTACCCTTTTCTTCGATATACAATTCACCTTTACCCTCAAAAAATCCCGTTTGAATGGAATCTGATAATCGATTAATGGTATCATCGTCCTGCTCGATACGTACTCGATCCACTACGATCAATACTTCGCCGTCCTGAATCGTTTCATTTGCCATGCTCTTATCGTCAATAATACTTTCGATTTTTTGCATTTTATCTTGATAAACGACACGGACAAATCCTTTCTGCAGTAAGAGAGACAACTCTTCTTTGAGCTTTCGCCCGTGGGAAGGCACCAATGGAGCCAAGAGTGTGACAGATTCTCCCTCGTCAAACTTCAGCGCAAAATCTACCACCGAACTCACGCTATCTTTAGTCACCTCCCTGCCTGATACAGGAGAAATCGTCTTACCGATCCTTGCATATAGTAATTTCAGATAGTCATATATTTCGGTAGAAGTTCCGACAGTAGAGCGGGGATTACTGGTAATAACACGTTGTTCAATCGCAATCGCTGGAGCGATCCCTTTGATGTAATCGACTTCGGGTTTATTCATCCGTCCCATAAACTGTCGTGCATAGGAAGAAAGACTTTCAACATACCGTCGCTGCCCCTCAGCATATAGGGTATCAAAAGCGAGGGAAGATTTTCCCGAACCCGACATTCCTGTAATGACAACTAATTTATTTTTGGGAATATCAACATCAATATTTTTCAGATTATTGACTCTAGCCCCTTTTATTTGAATATATTCTTTTGGAGTATGCTCCACTTTTTTACTCATAATAATCCTTATCTCACACAAAGTTACGCAATCTTGGCTGATTATAGTCGCTATGAATTAAAAGCTCTCACGAAAAAATACAGCCGCTGTCATGATGCAGTTCTATGAATTTAGAGGTCGCCTTTTTTCATTTCAGCGACAGCATAATCTACGGCTCTAGCTGTTAATGCCATATAGGTCAGCGACGGATTTTGCGTTCCTGTTGAGGTCATGAAGGCACCATGATTTGTTACAAAACAAACGATGAACAAATGCATCAACCAGAGCTTATCAAAGGGAGTTCTTTTACACCTTCCACAGGATTAACAAACAATTATTCTAAATATTTATTCATTACCAATTAATCCTTCTGTATTTTAAGTCGTCTTAGAAATATAGTTTTACAAAACAAAGTAGCAATAGCGATAGAAATTGCGTTTAAAGAATAAAATAAAAAAAGGTTATGAGAAAAAATGTATTTAAAGTTATGGTCATGATGCTATTCGTTTTCGTCGCATCCACAACAGTAAGTAAAGCACAAATGGTAATTGATAAAATAGACTTAAATATTTTTCCTGCAGCGGAAAAAGGATACAAAAAAATGGTTATCGAAGTTCCGTATTCGGAGAATGATAAGAATAAGAAGATTGAATTCTCTGTAGGTAAATGGATGGAGGTAGATGGTTGTAACAATTTTAATCTAGCTGGTTCCTTTGAGAAAAAAGATCTTCAAGGCTGGGGTTATGATTACTACGTATTTAAAACTAATGGAAATGTAGCAAGCACAATGATGGCATGCCCAGATCAAGCAAAGCGCAATCTTTTTGTAAGTGCTCAACCTGAGACCGTACGTTACAATGGTCGGATGCCTATCGTTATTTATGTTCCTGAAGGTTATGAAGCGCAATTCAAAATCTACTCAACGGATGGGGATACCTATCGTGCTGCTGAAGTCAGAGAAAAGAAGTAATCATACAGTTTAGTTACTTAAAATAATAGCAAACAAGCATCGCTTGTGGCGGAAAGTCTCCAATAAAAATTGGAGACTTTCTTTTTTTATATGCTGTTTAAAAAAAAGATCAACTCCATTACCTCTCTCGTTACATTTCTCCCAAAAATTGGCAAGGACACTTTCAAGAACATGATTTACATGACATTACAACAAACAAAAGATCTTAATACTATAAACTTAACACTCGGTTAGTTTAGTATTAATATACAAAGTTTAATATTGCTTACGTTTTCAGACATAAGTATAAAATAATCATGTTTAATCAACCTTCATTACATCTACCAAAAATTGCAGTACTCACGTGTATCTTAACGACGTTATCTGCAAAGGGTTTTGCCCAATCCCAAACATTTCAAGGAAAGCTGATTGATTCAGTGAGTCAGGATGCAATTCATGGCGCAACCATTCGAAATTCTCATCTGAGTAAATTAGTTTCATCAGACCAGGCAGGAAATTTTTCCATTCAGGCGCAAATCGGAGACACCTTACGTATAGGTTTTATGGGTTATCTTCCCAAAAGCTTTATTATTTCAAATCAGGGGCCTCTACAGATTTCGCTATCTCCCAATCAACAATCGCTCAATGAAGTTGTGGTAACTGCCTTGGGTATAAAAAAAGAAAAGCAAGCCATCGGTTATTCCGTACAGGAGATCAAAGGAAAAGATCTGGTAAAAGCCCGTGAACCAAACGCGATCTCTAGCCTTGCTGGCCGAGTATCGGGTCTGACAATTACCCCGAGCACAAATCTATTTGGAGACCCTGGTATCACCTTACGCGGAAGAAGCAATATTCTTATTGTGGTTGATGGAATGCCGATCAATACAGATTCCTGGAACCTTAGTCCGGACGACATTGAATCCTATTCGGTATTGAAAGGAGCGAATGCAGCAGCCTTATATGGAAATCGCGGACAGAATGGTGCCATTGTCATTACGACCAAACGAGCGAAGACGGAGGATAAGGGCTTTCAAGTAGAGTTCAACTCGAGTACACAATTGCAAACAGGATACAATGCGATTCCTAAGATTCAAACCGAATACGGTCCTGGTTCAAATTTTCAATATGCCTTCAAAGATGGACGTGGTGGTGGAATAAACGACAATGACTATAATATTTGGGGGCCTCGATTTGAAGGGCAACTTATCCCACAGTACAACAGTCCCATCGACCCTAAAACAGGCGCGTTGGTTCCGCTTCCCTGGGAAGCTCGTGGGAAGGATAACTTGAAGAAATTCCTTCAAAATGGATTGTTAAGCACCAACAATATTGCTATTTCAAGTAAAACGGAGCGCGGGGATATTCGCCTATCAGCTTCTCAGATGTTTCAACGCGGCACAACACCGAATACAAAACTCGGTGGCACGAATATCAATTTAACAGGGGGGATCAATGCTGGAAGCAAATTGAGGATTGACGCAAGCATCAATTACAATAAACAGTATTCGCCAAACTACCCCAATATCGCTTATGGACCAAACAGTCCCATTTATATCCTAACACTTTGGGGTGGCGCGGACTATGACATTAATGATCTGAGGAACTATTGGCAACCGGGTAAAGAAAATGTGCAACAGTACAATCGTGAATACACGATATATGACAACCCTTGGATGACAGCTTATGAAAACCTACGGACTTATGATAAAGATGATATTTACGGCTATGTTTCCGCTAATTACAAATGGAACAGCCATCTCTCTTTCAATGCACGTACCAGCGCAAGTACCTGGAACAGGAACCGAACCATCAAAATTCCAATCTCGGCCAATTTATACAATTACAATATTGGCGGAAGCCGTGTCGGTGGTTACCAAGAGACGTACGATACCTTCTGGGAAAATAACACCGAAGTTTCATTAAAGTATCAAAACCGCATTTCAGAAGACATCGGCTTCACGGGTTCGGTATTCGGAAATTTACGAACAGTAAGTGCAAAATCATTGTTTGCCCGTACGGATCGAGGTTTGACTGTCCCTGGAGTTTATGATCTAAGCAATTCGGTCATGCCGACCGTAGCCACAAACGACCGTGCACTGCGCCAAGTCGGGAGTGCCTATGGTTTTGTGGATCTTGACTACAAAAATATGCTGTTCCTAAATCTGACTGGTCGATTTGATAAATCGTCGACCATGCCCATAAAAAATAACACCTATTTTTATCCATCTGCTTCCTTAAGTGCCGTCATATCGCAGATGGTATCTTTACCCAAAGTGATCTCATCGCTGAAAGTGCGCGGTGCCTATGCAAATGTTGCCAGTGATTTTGTGAATGAAACGGCACAATATGATATCTACAAGCTTCTGCCAGCCTATACTAATTATGGTCGCTGGGCGAATTCCATGACCGGTGTCACCTATACAGATGTATTACCGAATCCTGATCTCGTAGCGGAGCGTGTAAAGACTGCGGAGATCGGCTTGGAAACCCGCCTCTTTAACAACCGTCTCGGCGTAGATTTAGCGGTATTCCGAAACCTGGAAGGTCCCCGAATCATCGAGCTAGCCACATCGGTCACTTCGGGTGTAAAAGCAAGACAAACCAACGGCTTGACTTTACTGCGAAAAGGAATCGAATTGAGTATCGACGCAACAGCAATCCAACGTGAACGCTTTAGCTGGAATGTATTGGTCAATGCATCGACCAATCATGCCTGGTTGCACGATATAGATGGCCATCAGACCCGATCAGGGGATGTACGCATCGGAGAACGCTGGGACAGCTTCTATGTAAATGATTTTCAACGCGATGAAAAAGGGAATTTAATCGTGGGAACCAATGGTCTGCCGGCCTACAATCCTTACGTCAGCAAGATTGGATACAGCGATAATAAGTTCACCGCAAGTATCAGCAACAGTTTCCGTTACCGTGATTTCAACTTTAGCTTTCTAGTCGACGGCCGCTTTGGAGGATTGATCAAAAATGTGCAGGATGCCAAACAATGGGGTTCAGGAACTCATCCTGAATCGGCCAACAGCTATCGCTTAAAAGACTGGGAAAACAGAGACAGCAAGGATTACAAGGGTTCGGTCATGACCGAGGGGCTAAAAATTGTCAAAGGCCAATTGAGCACAGACCAAGATGGTAAAATAATCTCTGATACACGGGAGTTTGCACCAAACGACATCCCCGTTCTATGGCAAAACTGGGCGACCAATTATTACCAATCCGGACCGATTAGTGCTAAAGACAGGACATTTGTCAAGTTACGGGAAATTGTCTTCAGCTACAACCTTCCAACTAGTTTACTGAAAAACTCTAGGTTTTTACGTAGCGCAAGCGTATCCCTCGTCGGCCGAAATCTATTATACTTTACCGGAAAAGGCACAAAAAACATGGATCTGGATCAATTTACTGCCGCCAGTTCGGATTACCAGACTCCATCGGTAAAAAGCTTTGGTCTAAATATTAATGCAACTTTTTAAAGATTTTAACACATCAAGATATTTTCAACCATGAAATACTTTAAATCAGTCTTACTTTTATTGCTCTTTGGCAGCACGTTGAGCTCCTGTAAAAAAATCGAAGACCTACAAAAGGATCCCGCGGCCGTGTATGATCCTGCTCCCAAACTGCTCTTTACAGGTATATTAATGCGATCTCATGACGCCCCATGGAGCGAAGACCATCGTTACAATCAGTACATGACCCAAAATGAGGCCTATTATACTGGGCAGCCATACAGCTGGACGACAGGTTCCTTTGAGACACCTTATGGTGTACTACGCGATGTATATCGGATGGAGATCGAAGCGGCTAAAACACCTGAATTGGGTGCTGTGTACCTCACGCTAGCCAAATTCTTCAAAGCCTATTTTTTTGTCCGTACAACCGAAATGTTTGGCGATATTCCAATGGCAGATGCGCTAAAGGGAGAGGCCAACAACAACTTTGCCCCTCGGTACAACACCCAGCAGGAAGTGTATCAGCAAGTGCTCTCCTGGCTAGAGGAGGCCAATACCGAACTGGCTGGTTTTAAAGAGAAAGGCACTATACTTGACGGGGATTTCTTCTATAACGGAAAGACGGAACAATGGCAGAAGTTGGTCAACTCCCTGAAACTGCGTGTACTGTTAAGCCTGAGCAAACGCGCCGATGATAGTCCTGCGCTACGCATTAAAGAGCGATTTGCAGAGTTGTTGACCAATCCTTCAAAGTTCCCGTTGATTCTTGATAATAGGGACAATTTCCAGTTGCAATATAATGCTATCAATACCTATCCGCTCTGGCCTACTGATGGTGTAATTATCAAAAAAGATGTGCGGAATACCTTGGGAGCAACCTACTTAGATATCCTAAAAACAACCCGAGATCCACGATTGCTGGTTCAGGCATTACCAGCCTCTGCTTTACCATTTGATCCGACAAAACCATTTGAGGCCTATCAGGGTGGTAAGACCGGCGACCTACAAAGCACCCTCTTGAAACAAGCAACTGAGGGCCAGCTTTCTATGATCAATTTTGACTATTGGCTCGCCTCACCTTCGGGTTTACCATCCATTCAGCTTGGAGCTTCTGAGGTGCAATTTGCGCTTGCAGAAGGGATCAATCGTGGTTGGAGCAATGCTGATGCAAAGTCCAGATTTGAAGCCGGCATATCCCTGTCTATGCAGTTCTATGGGATTTCTTCGGATAAGATTGACACCTTTCTAAAAGGTTATGCTTACAAAGGAAATAATTCCGAAGGCTTGAAACAGATACTCACGCAAAAATATGTTGCCTTTTTTGAAAATTCAGGCAAACAGGCTTTCTTTGAGCAGCGTCGTACTGGTATACCGGAGTTCAATGTAGGTCCGGCAAATGCCAACAACAACCAGATCCCTAAACGCTGGGCTTATCCGAAAAACGAATATAGCACCAACGAAAGCAATTTAAAAGAGGCTTTGCAACGGCAGTTTAACGGATCAGATACACAAAACGATGTCATCTGGTCTATCAAATAAACAAAATCAATACGATCGTTTGTCCCATTCAATTTATACAAATGCAAAGAAGAAATTTTTTAAAAGGAGCTGGTATTTTATCGGCTTCTTCCCTCCTAGCCTTTTCCAGCTTAGAAGCCTTTTCAAAAGAAAAATTAAAAAAAGGGGTCAAACGATCCCTTCGAATCGGTCACTTGACAGACATCCATTTATTGGATAAATCAGAACCAAAAGCGGCTGTTATCAAAGTCTTAAAAGAACTAGCACAGCATACAGATCGTCCGGATCTCCTTATCAATACTGGTGATTCATTAATGGATATGAACCGCCAACCCAAAGATCGTGTCCAGCAATTATGGTCCGCTTGGGATGAGGTAATGCAGCACAATGTAATTCCGATGAAAAGCTGTATTGGGAACCACGATGTATGGTCACTGGCAAAAAGTGACCCTCAATATGAGGTAGCTCAGAAAGATGAACTGTACGGCAAAGCTTGGATAAAGAAAAAACTGGGTTTACCTGGGACATATTATACTTTTGCACAGAAAGACTGGCAATTCATCGCTCTGGATAGTATTCATTATTCAGCTGAAAAAGGAGGCTATATGATCGATCCTGAACAGATGCTCTGGTTAGAACAGCAACTTAAAGATATTCCTAAAGAACGGCCCATTCTTATTTTTTCCCATGTCCCGATTATTTCCGTAACACCCCTATTATATGCAGCGCAAAGCAAACCTGCCAATGAATTGCGGTTTCCAGGCGGAGACCAACATATTGATGTCATGGCAATCAAATCTCTGTTTAAAAAGGCAGGGAATGTAAAAGTCGCTTTAAGCGGCCATGTACACTATGTAGATCAGGTATCTTACCTTGGTACACAATACTATTGTGGTGGTGCTGTATCTGGCAATTGGTGGAATGGTATTTTAGACGACTTCCCGCCGGCTTATTCGCTGCTTGATCTTTACGAAGACGGTAGCAGCCATTATCAAACCATATATTACTAACCTGGGAAAAAAAGTGGTATAAGCTGATATTAAAAAAGCCATCGAAATAGTATTTCGATGGCTTTTGTCTTATAATCTTTAGTTACCTACTATTGAAATTTTTTCGCGTTTACTTTACGCTCATTTTCTGTCAAGTAGATTTTACGCAAACGGATAGATTGTGGTGTAACCTCGATGTATTCGTCCGCTTGGATATATTCCATAGATTCTTCTAGAGAGAATTTAATTGCCGGTGCGATACGTGTGTTATCATCTGTACCAGATGCACGCATATTTGTCAATTGTTTACCTTTAACAATATTGATCGTTAAGTCATTGTCACGGATGTGCTCTCCTAAGATTTGTCCTTCATAAATATCCACACCTGGATCAACGAAGAACTTACCTCTATCTTGTAACTTATCAATAGAATAAGCAGTTGTTGTACCTTTATCTAAAGAGATCAATACACCATGCAAACGTCCAGGGATTGTTCCTCTCCAAGGCTCGTATCCTTTCAAACGGTGTGCCATAACAGCCTCTCCAGCTGTAGCAGTCAACACGTTGTTACGTAGACCAATGATACCACGAGAAGGAATTTCGAACTCAAGATGTTGCATTTCACCTTTCGTTTCCATCACTAAAAGCTCACCTTTACGTTGTGTTACCAACTCGATCACTTTACCAGAAACTTCTGCAGGAACGTCAACAACCAACACCTCGATAGGCTCACATTTCTTGCCGTCGATCTCTTTCAAGATTACTTGCGGTTGACCTACTTGCAATTCGTAACCTTCGCGACGCATTGTTTCGATCAATACAGATAAGTGAAGGATACCACGTCCATATACCAACCAAGCGTCTGGAGATTCAGTAGGAACGACACGTAATGCCAAGTTCTTTTCTAATTCTTTTTGTAGACGATCGTGAATATGTCTAGAAGTAACCAATTTACCTTCTTTACCAAAGAATGGTGAGTTATTGATCGTGAACAACATATTCATTGTTGGCTCATCAATGCTAATAACTTCCAATTGCTCTGGGTTGTCAAAATCAGCGATTGTATCACCGATATCGAAACCTTCGATACCAACAACAGCACAAATATCACCACATTTAACTTCTTGTACACGACGACGGCCTAAACCTTCAAATGTATGCAATTCTTTTACACGTGATTTCACGATCTTACCGTCACGTTTTACCAACGAGATTGGTTGACCTTCTTTAATTATACCACGAGCTACACGACCAATAGCAATACGTCCTACGAACGTAGAGTAATCCAACGACGTGATCTGCATTTGCAATGTACCTTCAACAAATGGTGAAGGTGGGAAGTGATTGATGATCGCATCTAATAGTTCAGATACATCTTCTTTCTTTTCTTTCCAATCTGTTGACATCCAACCATGTTTGGAAGAACCATATAATACTGGAAATGCCAATTGCTCCTCTGTAGCATCTAGGCTAAAGAATAAATCAAATACATTTTCGTATACTTCTTCTGGGCGACAGTTTTCTTTGTCCACTTTATTGACAACAACCAAAGGTTTCAAACCTAAGGATAATGCTTTTTGTGTAACGAAACGTGTTTGCGGCATTGGACCTTCGAAAGCATCCACTAGCAATACAACACCATCAGCCATTTTCAATACACGCTCAACCTCACCACCGAAATCGGCGTGACCAGGTGTATCAATAACGTTAATTTTTACTCCTTTATATTCAACAGAAACGTTTTTAGCGACAATAGTAATACCGCGTTCACGTTCTAAATCGTTATTATCCAGAATTAAATCACCTGTACCATCATTGTCTCTAAAAAGATTTGTGAAGTGTAAGATTTTGTCTACCAACGTAGTTTTACCGTGATCGACGTGAGCGATAATCGCTATGTTTCTAATATTTTGCATCTAGCAAGTAAATTTGTTTTTAAATTCAGGGTGCAAAGATAAACATTTTGCACCATAAAATTTATAACTATGTGTATTTTATTTAATTACACCTAATTCTTTACCTACTTTAGTAAAGGCGGCGATAGCTTTATCCAAGTGAGCAAGCTCATGTCCTGCTGAAATTTGAACACGAATACGAGCTTTTCCCTGAGGTACAACAGGATAGTAGAAACCGATCACATAAATACCTTCGTCCAACATCTTAGCAGCAAAAGCTTGTGCAAGTTTCGCGTCGTAAAGCATCACAGGGACGATTGGGTGGAAACCTGGTTTGATATCAAATCCTGCTTCCGTCATTTTTTCACGGAAATATTTGGTGTTGGATTCAAGTTTATCACGCAAAGCGGTTGTCTCACTCAGCATATCCAAAACCGCAACAGAAGCGCCTGCAATTGCTGGTGCCAATGTATTTGAAAATAAATAAGGGCGTGAACGTTGACGTAACAAATCAATGATCTCTTTTTTACCTGATGTGAAGCCACCAGAAGCGCCACCAAGGGCTTTACCAAGTGTTCCGGTAATGATATCTACACGATCAATCACGTTGAAAAGTTCATGCGTACCGCGGCCTGTGGCACCAATGAAACCTGTACAATGCGATTCATCGATCATCACCAAAGCTTGATATTTGTCTGCAAGATCACAGATCTTGTCCAATGGCGCTACTGATCCGTCCATAGAGAATGCACCATCAGTAACGATGATTTTGTGTCTTGCTCCTGAGGCTGCCTGCAACTGTGCTTCTAAATCTGCCATATCCGCATTCTTATAGCGGAAACGTTGTGCTTTACACAAACGTACACCATCAATGATCGAAGCGTGGTTCAATTCATCGGAAATAATTGCGTCCTCAGCACCAAACAATGGTTCGAAAACACCGCCATTCGCATCGAATGCCGCAGCATATAAAATTGTATCTTCTGTTCCTAAGAACTGGGAAATCTTTGCTTCTAATTCTTTATGTACATCTTGTGTACCACAGATAAAACGTACTGAAGACATGCCATAACCATGTGTATCAATGGCCTGCTTTGCCGCTTCGATAACCTTCGGGTGAGAAGATAGTCCCAAGTAGTTGTTTGCACAAAAATTGATGACTTCCTGTCCTGTGCTCACTTTAATATCTGCTCCTTGAGGGGTAACAATCACCCGCTCTTGCTTATACAATCCCGCTTCTTTGATTGCTTCCAATTCCTTTTGTAAAACTGGTTGTAATGTATTGTACATAATTCGAATTTATTTTTTTATACAATATTACAGTTTTTCTTTGGTGGAAACAGCCTGTTTATTGAGAATTCACCTCAAATCAATGTTTTGATAACATTAAACCGTTTGCACAAATTTATACCGCCCTTTCATTTCCTTCCTTTTGCAACGAATAATGGTATCATCATGGAATAGATCCCTGGCAGGCGACTTCGGATTACTGGCAAGCCTCCTCGGGTCACGGGCAGCATGACAGCGGAGTGTTAAATGTAGCAACTGATAGGGATCAACCATGTATTAATTTAATACAGATTTGGTTTATTCGTAACGCAGCGCATCCACGGGATCTAATTTTGAAGCTTTTGATGCCGGATAATAACCAGATAGCATCCCGACAAGACCACACACGGCAAATCCAAGAATAATAGCTGCCCAAGGGATAATAAAGGATGTCCCCAGTTGAAGGGCCAATAAATTACCGATCAGGATGCCGATAAATATACCCGCGACGCCGCCCATCATACAGATGACAATGGCCTCCATCAAAAATTGCTTGCGTATCACACTGGGTGTAGCCCCTATTGCCTTCCGTATACCTATCTCCCGTGTCCGTTCGGTAACAGACACCAACATGATATTCATTAATCCAATGGATGCACCAACAAGGGTAATAAAAGCAATCACGACAGCTCCCAGGGTCACCATCGCCATATTCTGCATAAGCATTTGTGCTACAGCATCGGATTTGGTAATCTCAAAATCATTGGTTTGTCTTGCAGATAGCCCGCGAATATTCCGAAATACAATGGAAGCTTCTCCAATTGCAGCTTCTAATCGCATTGGATCATTAGAAGAAACGGTAATCACGTAGGATGGCTCCACCACCTGCATGACAGATCTTGCTTTCACCAAAGGGATAAAACAGGCTCTATCACCCCCCATACCTGCAGAGGACCCCTTGCTTTTCAATACGCCTATCACCTGATAACGAATGTTATTGACTGTGATATATTGTCCTATTGGATCTATGATTTCACTAAAAAGCATCTTACTGACCTCACTACCAATAATAATCACAGCTCCACCGGTTTCCACATCCCGAACAGAGAAATTACGTCCTTCATTGACTACATATCCTGAGGTTTGAAGATAATTTTCATCTGTCCCGATGAGTCCAATATTTGGATTGGTTTTTTTGGATTGAAATTTTACGGTCGAATTCCAGGTGACATTGGCGCTGATGGAGGTTATCGCGTTAAAATGAAAATTCTGTCTGAAACGGGATGCCTGGGCATAGGTTATATTTGCGAAGACCTTGGATCGAGTTCCACCAGTACCAATCTGAACATTTATACCTCGATTTCGAATATTGAATGAGTTGGAGCCCATGGAGGAAAAAGAATCCGTGAGGGAATTTTTCATGGCGTCAATAGATGTCAACACGCCAATCAAGGCCATCATCCCAATAGCTATAATCAACGCTGTTAAAAATGTCCGAAGTTTATTGCCTACAATAGATTGCAGCGCAAGTTTTACGTTCTCAACATAAGACATTTTTACGGACATACAGCGATTATTATAATTTGCAGATGAAAATACTGTTATTCCTCCACAAAACCAAAAGGCAATTTATTCTAATGAAATAAATTGCCTTTTTTATACCAAACCATTGCCATCAAGAAGGTCGGTTTTGGGTTGCTCGCTTTGCACCTATCAGTTTATCCTCTTCCAGGTTTCAGTCCTACCCAATAAGCTGACCCCCACATAGCCACGTATGTCAAGTTTATCACCTTTTAAAGTCATTTTACAGCTATAGGTCTTTCCTGTTTTTGGATCATAGATTTTTCCATCCTCATAGGTATTGCCGTCTTTTGCAAAATTGGTCAGGATCTCCAATCCCTGAACCGCCCTACTCTGAAGCGCTTTGTCAGGATTTTTCACATCTTTCTTGGGCTGTCCGGACTCATTGTTCGGAAATTTAAGCCAATACAGTTTACCGAAAAATTTGTCTCCCTTTTTATAAATCTCCACACGCCCCTCACCACTTGGGTTTTCCCATTTTCCGATGATCGGATCTGTTTGTGCAAACAATGTTACTGTAGCAAGTAACATGATGAATGACATCATAATTTTCTTCATTGGTCTACTATTTATGAGTTATAACTAAAAAACGATCGCTAGTATCTTATTTATTAATATAAATAAATATACAAAATATTTACTATGCTTGCATACATTTATATTCCGTGATTTCAATTTATTTAAATAGACACAAAGATTCGCTTTTGGTTTAACTCTACACTCCTCATTATCAAGTCTTATTTGGGGCTTATTCGACCTCGCATGACTCCTAGTACGCCCCTTCTTTGTAAATCTTATCCCCTTTTTCTGTCGTTTCGCTATAGACCACGTACTGAATCGATAAGGAAATGATAGCGAATTAATCGTTGACTTCCGAACAAGGTCTAAGCAGATCCGGACAAAGGGTGAGAAAAGAGGAAACGAAACAGCAGTTTGTCGGCATATACACATTAAATTTTGGCATTGCGTTTGCACGATAGTTTTTATATTATTACTTTATTCACTGTTTATAAATTAGCGCATATTATGAAATTTATTATTAGTCTTTTACTCACCGGCGTTGTTGTCGCAATCGCTTGCTGGATTATACCGGGTGCAAAAGTTGCTGGTTTTGGCTGGGCTATTGTCACAGGATTGGTTATCGGGTTTGTCAATGCTACTGTAGGATCTATTTTGAGGCTGTTCACCTTTCCTTTGAACTGGCTAACACTGGGTCTGGTTTCCTTTATTATCACTGTTTTAATGGTCTTGCTTTCAGACTCACTCCTTGGAGACAAATTTAATGTGGATGGATTTTGGACTGCGGCCTTATTTGCCATTGTTGTCGCAATACTAGAAATGATCATCGGAAGTACTTCAAAAGACTAAAATTATATTTATTGAATATAAAAAGGCTGTTTTTCAAATATGAAAAACAGCCTTTTCTGTTTCAGCATGGCGAATGACTTCCTGATGGAACGTCTATTTTGGAAACCCGCTTATCGGCCATTTTTATTAAGCTTCCACTCGCTTTTTAAGCTTAAAATAGCTAAATTTATATTATTTAATAGACCCCCTCGATATATGTGCGAACACAATCACGAGCATAGCCATACAGAAAAAGATACACCTTGGTGGATTTCACAACGCAAACTCCTTATTGCTCTCATCATATTGATCACGCTGCTGATACTCAAGTACGCATTTAAGATCACACTTCCGTTTTACGCGTCTCTCCTTCTAAATGGCATTGCTTACCTATTGGCAGGTATTCCGGTTATCCAAATGGCTTTTCGAAAGGCAAAGCGCGGCGATTTCTTCAACGAGTTTTTTCTAATGAGCGTGGCAACCTTGGGCGCATTCGCAATACGGGAATTTGAGGAAGGCGTAGCGGTCATGGTATTTTATCAGATTGGCGAATGGTTTCAGGATACCGCAGTGGACAACGCAAAAAAATCCATTAAATCACTATTGGATATCCGTCCGGACAAAGTCACGGTCTCGCGAGATGGAAAACAAGTGGATGTCAACCCTAAGACGGTTGAAATCGGTGAAATTATCCTCGTCAAAGCGGGCGAAAAAGTCGCTCTGGATGGTAAACTGATCAATGAACGGGCGGCGTTCAATACCGCAGCGCTAACCGGAGAAAGCAAACCGGACACCAAATATAAGGGTGACACTGTTTTTGCAGGCATGATAAATCTAGAAACAGTTGCTGAAATCACTGTAGTCAGCTCGTTTCAGGACAGCAAATTGAGCAAGATATTGGAGATGGTGCAGGATGCGACAGCGCGCAAATCTAAAACACAGCTCTTTATCTCAAGGTTTGCAAAAATCTACGTCCCTATTATCTTTGCCCTGGCACTTCTGGTACTTATCGTCCCTATATTCCTTGTCAGTGACTATAGCTTTAGAGACTGGTTTTACCGCAGTTTGGTCTTTTTGGTGATCAGTTGTCCTTGTGCACTCGTGGTCTCGATCCCCTTGGGTTACTTCGGCGGAATAGGATTGGCCTCCAGAAACGGGATCTTGTTCAAGGGAGGCAATTTCCTGGATGCCATCACTGCCGTTGATACTATTGTTATGGATAAAACAGGTACCCTCACCGAAGGTGTTTTTGAAGTAAAGGAGGTACACGCTGTCAATGGACAAGCGACAACATTACTGGATTATGCCAAGGCCATTGAATCAAATTCTACCCATCCTATCGCGAAAGCAATAGCTAGCTACCATCCGGGAGACAACTCATTCATTACTGAAGGGATTGAGGAAATCGCAGGCCATGGACTCAAAGCAACGATCAACAATAAGCTTGTCCTCGCTGGCAATAGTAAATTGCTGGACAAGTTCAACATTCGCTATCCGGAAGAAATAAAGCAAATTGTCTATTCCATTGTATTGATTGCCATAGCGGATCAATATGCGGGCTACATTACCGTTGCAGATCGAAATAAGCCTGATGCAAAAGAGGTTATTTCGGCTATGCAGGCTCGAGGCTTATACACGGTCATGTTGTCCGGTGATAAAACAGCAGTAGTAGATGAGGTCGCGAGGGAACTTGGTGTTGACAAAGCTTACGGGGACCTTCTACCCGAAGATAAAGTAAGTCATGTACAGAGACTGATTGACGAAGGACGCAATGTCGCTTTTGCCGGAGATGGCGTCAATGATGCCCCCGTGGTAGCTTTAGCTCAGGTAGGTATAGCAATGGGTGGATTAGGAGCAGATGCGACCATTGAAACGGCAGATGTCGTGATCCAGAATGATGAGCCCCATAAAATTTTATCCGCAATCAAAATTGGTAAAATTACCCGCAATATTGTTTGGCAGAACGTCATCCTAGCAATGGGCATAAAGATTATTGTCTTGATCTTGGGTGCCGGGGGAGTTGCAACACTTTGGGAAGCTGTTATCGCCGATGTTGGGGTAGCACTCCTGGCGATTCTAAATGCCATCCGTATACAAAATAAAACTGTATAAGCTAATTCGCTAAATAAAACTAAACAATAACGGTAAAACATAAGCGGCTGACTTTTTTTACAAAGTCAGCCGCTTATGTTATGTAGTGCTACCAGTATTCCTGGATGTCATGTACTTTTCGGTCATCTTAATCACGCCAGGATTTATAAGTATTGATCAATCCATTGGTAGAAGAATCATGACTAGTGATGGGATTATTATCACCTAATTCTGGTAGAATCTTATTGGCCAACTGTTTCCCTAGTTCAACGCCCCATTGGTCAAAACTGTAGATATTCCAGATCACACCTTGCACAAAAATCTTGTGTTCATACAGGGCAATGAGTCTACCCAGTGTACGTGGCGTCATTTTTTTCAATAAAATAGAGTTTGTTGGTCGATTACCCTCAAATACTTTATACGTTTTCAATTCCGCCACCTCTTCATTGGATTTACCCGCTTTTTGTAATTCGGCAACAACCTCTTCCTCCGTTTTACCGTTCATTAGTGCCTCTGTCTGTGCAAAGAAATTAGACAATAAAAGCTGATGATGGTTGCCTATCGGATTAAGGCTGTTTGCTGGAGCAATAAAATCACATGGTATCAATTTCGTGCCCTGGTGGATCAATTGATAAAAGGCATGCTGTCCGTTTGTTCCAGGTTCCCCCCAAATGATCGGCCCTGTCTGGTAGTCTACACGCTCGCCATTCCGGTCTATATATTTTCCGTTGCTCTCCATATCCCCTTGTTGGAAATAGGCTGCGAAACGGTGTAAGTATTGATCATAAGGAAGAATGGCGTGGCTTTCAGCTTCAAAGAAATTATTATACCATATACCAAGCAAAGCCAATATCACCGGAATATTTTCTTCCAAGGCGCTGGTTCTGAAATGCTCATCAGCATCGTATGCACCTTTTAAGAGTTCCTCGAAATTATCAAAGCCAATAGCTAAGCTAATGGAAAGTCCGATTGCAGACCATAGGGAATAACGTCCGCCAACCCAATCCCAAAATTCGAACATATTTTGTGGATCTATTCCGAAAGCCTTTACTGCCTCCGTATTGGTGCTCAACGCCGCAAAGTGTTTAGCAACATCCTGCTCACTTGCTCCCTTACTTAGAAACCAATCCTTAGCGGTATGCGCATTGGCCATCGTCTCCTGTGTTGTGAAGGTTTTGGACGCAATCAGGAACAAGGTTGTTTCGGGGTTTACTCCCTTTAGCGTTTCAGCGATATGTGTACCATCTACATTAGAGACAAAGTGTACATTCAGCCTGGTCTTGTAAGCTTTTAAGGCTTCGGTAACCATTACTGGTCCCAAATCAGAACCACCAATACCGATATTAACAACATCCGTGATCTCCTTGCCTGTATAGCCTTTCCATTCACCGGAGAGAATCTGCTCTGTGAACGTTTTCACATGTGCCAACACGCTTTTAACAGCAGGCATCACATCCTTTCCATCGACAAAAACAGGTTGATCGGATTGATTTCTCAATGCCGTGTGCAAAACGGGTCTGTTTTCGGTCACATTGATCCGCTCACCCGCAAACATAGCCGTGATTGCTTCGGAGAGCTGGCATTCTTTTGCTAACTGGATCAACAGTGCCATTGTCTCTTCGTTTACGCGATTTTTGGAATAATCTAAAAGAATATCCTCGAAAAGGATCGAAAACTTCTCAAATCGCTGTGGGTCTGCCACGAAAAGCTCACGGAGGTCCTGCTGATTGATATCAATATAATGATCTACCAAATATTGGTAGGCTTTGGTTGTTGTAAAATTAATTTTTGGAAACATACTGTTTTTGTTGAAATTATTTGTTTTAAACCACTAATAAGAACCTTCCGTATTTTTTCATTACACCTTGCACAGATCGCAAAATGAAGGTTTATGCTGTTGATGATATCAAAACTAAAAAAAAAAGGTCAAATATTAGTATTGAGTGGAGAGTATTGCAGAATTAGAGGCCAGCAGTACAAGTCTATGGCTTATAATATTATTCTTAATATAACAGGCTACAGTCTTAATAACATATTGAATTTAAGAACGGATTTATTGATTAAAAATATCTACATTAGCAGATATGACAAAAGAACAAATTCAAGACTTGAGGGATCGTGTTACTTCCCTGAGGAGGCATCTTTGACATCGATGTCCGTAAAGAAGAAATAGAAAGAGATCAAGCCATTACAATGGAAGCAACCTTTTGGGATGACTCCAAAGCGGCAGAGAAAATACTGTTGGCCATCAAAAACCAGAAAGTATGGACAGATCATTTTGATGAAGTTGCTTCAGCGGTTGAAGACACCTATGTAATGTACGAGTTTTTTCAATCTGGAGACGCAACTGACAAAGAACTGGACGACCAGTATAAACTTGCATTGGAACAGGTCGAAGAACTGGAGTTCAAAAATATGCTCAGTGCAGAGGAGGATCAGCTGGATGCGATCTTACAGATCACCGCGGGAGCTGGTGGTACTGAGAGCTGTGACTGGGCGGCCATGTTGATGCGGATGTATATCATGTGGGGGGAGAAAAATGGGTATAAAGTCACCGAACAGGATTCTCAGGAAGGGGATGTTGCCGGAATTAAAAGTGTCACTCTTCAACTATCTGGAGACTTTGCATATGGCTACCTTAAAGGTGAAAACGGAGTACATCGACTGGTTCGTATATCGCCGTTTGACTCCAATGCAAAACGACATACCTCCTTTGCCTCGGTTTATGTATACCCCCTGATTGATGATAATATCGAAATAGACGTCAAAGATTCAGAAATCGAATGGGATACCTTCCGTTCTGGAGGTGCTGGTGGTCAAAATGTAAACAAAGTAGAAACAGCTGTACGACTCCACCATAAACCGACAGGCATTATTATCAAAAATCAGGAAACGAGATCGCAATTGCAAAATAAGGAAAATGCGTTACGCCTATTGAAATCACAATTGTATGAGATTGAAATGCGCAAACGACAAGAAGCCTCCGCTGCGATCGAAGGAAATAAAAAGAAAATCGAATGGGGATCCCAAATTCGTAACTATGTCCTACATCCTTATAAATTGATTAAGGATTTACGCACAAATTACGAGACATCAAATACACAAGCGGTATTGGATGGAGACTTAAATGATTTCTTAAAAAATTATTTGATGGAATTTGGCGGTTAATCTATCGCGAAAAATCTGCAAAATCGAAAGGGGTATCAGCAAGGCTTGATATCCCTTTTTTCATACAAATTTACTGCCTTCTTTCCGACACAGTTTGTCACTTAAACTGTCAAGTTCTCTTAAAAAAATCCCCAAAAACGTTAAAAAACCTTAAATGTCTACTGCTCATATAGGCTCGTTATTTTTTGATTACACAAGCGCCAATAAAGAAATAAAACACTGAAATTCAACAACTTAAAAACATTAAAAATGTATCAAGAACGTTACAAAAGAGTCGTTCGCTCAATTTTTGGCACAAAATAAAGGCATGTATTTTGCGTTTATGGATTCGTAATATTTTCATTACAAAAGACTCTTCGTTTGAGTCAGCAAAGAAAGTAAAGAAGAATGTATATCTAAAAATAGAATGGCTATGAATTACATGAAAGAAAACTCAATCGTATCAAAGCAGATGGCTAAACAATGGGAACCTGCAATGTACGACGTAAATGAAGAACAGCAGCAATCCGAGACCAAAGTAGAGAAAGTCGAAGAAAGCAATTTTGGACCAAAGGAATACGGTATTTTTGGAGCGACCTTTTTCATACTATTTGCATCGGTCTTCGGTGTATATATGCTCCAACCAGATTTTGATGCATTACGTTTCCAACGTTTAGATAGTATAGGTGGAACCTTTTTAGTAGGCTTAGGAATATTCTTGGCCACTATCGCGATCAGCTTTTTAATATTTTTAATTGTACTTCATCGTAAATACAAGCCGATTGCATCTGTTTCAGATGAAGAACTTCCAACCTGTACAATTATAGTTCCGGCTTATAATGAAGGACAATTGGTTTACGATACACTCCATAGCTTGGCAAGTAGTGATTATCCCGATAAAAAACTTCAGATTATCGCCATTGATGATGGAAGTAAGGATAATACTTTCGCTTGGATACAACGTGCCAAAATGGAGCTGGGCGATCGCATAGAGATCTACCAACAACCTAAAAATATGGGTAAACGCCATGCGTTATACCGCGGTTTTAAATTAGGTACTGGTGAAGTATTTATTACAGTAGATAGTGACTCTGTGGTCAACAAGGATACGATCCGTAATATGGCCAGCCCATTTGTAACCAATCAGGAATGTGGTGCTGTAGCGGGTAATGTGCGTGTATTGAATAATAAAAAGGCTATTATACCACGTATGTTAAATGTGAGTTTCGTCTTTAGTTTTGAATTTGTACGTTCGGCTCAAAGCATGCTAGGTACTGTGATGTGTACGCCAGGGGCATTATCTGGATATCGCAGAGAAGCTGTGATGAACTGTCTTGAAGACTGGATTCACCAAACGTTTATGGGACAACCTTCCGACATTGGAGAAGATCGTGCCATGACCAATATGATTTTGAAGCAAGGATATCATGTATTGTTCCAGTCTAACGCATTTGTATATACGGATACTCCTGTACGTTATAAAAATTTATATAAAATGTTTATCCGTTGGGAACGAAGCAATGTGCGTGAAAACATTATGATGAGTCAATTTGCCTTTAAGAACTTTCGCAAAGGACCGAAGTGGGGTGCGCGTATCTTATTGCTTATGCAATGGCAAAAAGTGTTGCTCTCCTACCCTATGCTATTATTGATGCTATGGACAGTATTCCATTATCCATTGATGTTCTTAAGCTCAACGTTGGTAGGTATTCTTATATTTTCAAGTATCCAGGCATATTTCTTTGCCTCTAAAAATGCAAATGCGAAAGAAGCATTCTGGGCATATAGCTACAGTATATTTTATGCCTTTAGTTTATTTTGGATCACTCCTTATGCCATTGCTACTGCTGGACGTAGTGGTTGGTTGACAAGAGGTTAATTTCAACGTAAAGAATATATTTTCATTTAAATATAATCTGGGAGGCTTTCAAATAAAAAAGCCTCTCATTGGACAAGAATAGGATGATTGCCACTAGAGCTAAATTTCTCTGATTTCTTTCCAATGATAGGCTTCAATATCAACAAAACGGACATTGACGAACTTAAAGCCAGCGTAGATCGGACAATGGAGTCCAAAAAAATGAACTCATTCTTCCGTTGTATTTGATATCAAAGGAATATTAGATCGAAAATTAGTGGACGCGCGCTTGTAGGGTCGTGTTTTTTTTAGATTATTTTCTGGTAACATTCTTTTAAACCATCAGTTTTCTTACTATTTATTGAGAAAACTGATGGTTTTTGTTATAAATGAAGATTATGCAATCGTTTGCTTAAAAAAACATCATCAAATCTTTTGTTTTTAATATTAACTTAACACCACAATTATAAATTTGACCTCATTAACTAAGGGATATTTAGCACAAATTGCGGTACTTATGAAACAGTTAGACGACACCGAGCTATTCATCAGAATTCAAGCGGATGACCGTTATGCTTTTTCTGAATTAGTCAATCGCTATTCAGATATACTTTTCCGTTTTATTCAGCGCCGTGTTTCCTGTACTGAGGACAGTGAAGACATTTTGCAGGAAATATTTGTCTCACTATGGCACCAACGTCTTAACATCACAATAGAATACTCGTTATACCCTTATCTATTTAAGACGGCTAAGTATAAAATTATCGACTGGACAATAAATGAACAAAAGAAAATTGTCCGTGCCGAAAAACTACTGGCAAGCTTTCAAGGGGCGTCCCCGACATCCGAAGATGAACTTCTGGCAAAAGAATTAGCGGTATTGATCGACACCGAAATAGAAAAAATGCCCACAACAATGAAATCGGCATTTTCACTTAGCAGAAAGGAATCCATGTCCATCAAAGATATTGCTTCGGAACTCGCCATATCCGAACAAACCGTGAAAAACAATATTTCGTTAGCCCTGGGTTGGCTAAAGCTTCGTTTCAAATAACGAGTAAAAAAATATACACCTAGTTTACAAGCACTTAAACTATTTTTATAATTTTCTTCGGTACTTTTATTCTCCTTCTCCGATTATAGGTCTGTATGAAGGAACAAGAATCGTCAGATCAAGCTAAAGCTTTGCTCAAAAAGTATCTGGAAGGCCAGTGTACCCCAGAGGAAGAACAACAAGTTCTTCACTGGTTTTATGCACAGGATCAACCCGAGGAGGAGCAATTAAAGGAACACCAAACAGGATTAGCATCACGTATCAATACGAAGCTAGAGGAACAGCTATTTAGTGAATCTACTCCTACCGTCCGACGACTAACTTGGTTTCGCTCCAAATGGATGGTGGCAGCGATGCTTGTAGCCGTTTCGGGCTGTAGCCTTTGGATGTACAACAGATTTTCTTCGTCTGATCAAAAGCCGCTGGAACTGGCGGCAGAAATACCTTCACAGGACCAGGCCTTTCACAATGATATCCTTCCTGGAGGGCATTATGCCAAAATCATAACCCCGAAAGGAGAAGAAAAACAACTAGCAGATCCATTTGTACAGCGACTTGAGCAATCATCTGATCAACAAGGAAAGAATTTTCTTGTTGATGTTCCAAAAGCGGGTTCTTATATGATTATTCTTGAAGACGGAACAAAAGTATGGTTGAATGCTTCTACAAAATTATCCTACCCCACACATTTCGAACCCAATCAACGTCAAGTTGCTTTAACAGGGGAAGCCTATTTTGAAGTAGCAAAAGATGCTAACAGACCTTTCCGGATCAATGCCAACGGTACCACAATTGAAGTCCTTGGAACAACTTTTAATGTCAATGCCTATCACGATGAGGTTTCTACATCTTTAGTGGAAGGCAGCGTGAAAGTCCTTAAAGAAGGCAACCAAATTATTATCAAGCCAGGCCAACAGGCAACAACATCGCTAACAAACGATATCAAAGTTACAGCAACTGACCTGACAAAAAATACAGCTTGGCAACGGGATGAATTTTATTTCGATGGCAACAATTTCAAAGATATCTCTCTTCAGATCGCCCGATGGTATGATGTTGAGTTTGAAAATATGGAAACAATCGGAGCAAATTCAACTTACAAAGGCTCCATCAGCAGAAATAGTAGACTTTCAGAAGTATTGCAGATCCTGGCTCTTGCCACGGGACGCAAATTTGATATTATCGGACGAAAGGTTATAATACAATGAGACTAATTACCCAAATATTAAACGGCCTATGGTATAGACATCAACTTTAGCGCCTTTTGGTTAACAAAAAAGGGGATGTTGACGCATCCCCTGTTAAATTCAAGGCTTATTTTACTGATTACCAACAGAAATTTTAAAACCTTAAAAATCATTCTAATTTATGAATTTTTTTTCTCCAATGAAAAGGCAGGAGAAAGATCGGGGATTCCGTATCCCTCCAGCCTTTAAAACTTTATGTATGATAAAGTTAAGCACTCTTTCTTTGCTTTCCCTCGCACTTGGAGCCCATGCGTCGGGAACAGCACAAACCGTCAACATCTCCCTGAAAAAGGTAAAGGTAGAACGTGTATTGCAAGAAATCTCAAAACAAACCGATCTCCGCTTTTTCTATGATGAAAAGCTATTGGATAATCTTGCCCCAATAAGCGTCAATGCTGACCATGCTTCGATAACACAGGTACTTTCCAAAGCATTAAAAGGCCAAAACCTGACTTATCAAATTCTGAACAATACGATCGTCATCTCTGAGAAGCAAAGGACTGATATTGAGGTAACCGGTACTGTACGGGATTCACAATCAGCATTAGCCGGTGTTACGGTATCTGTTCAAGGAAACGCTACCCTGTCCACAAAAACCGATGCCAATGGAGAGTTTAAACTTCGTGTACCCGAAAAGGCCGTGTTGCTTTTTCAATATCTGGGCTATACAACTGAACGGGTACAAATCGGCAACCAACATATTTTGAATGTTACTTTAACAGCCAGTGATTCTCAATTGGATGAGGTTGTTGTTGTTGGTTACGGTACACAACGGAAAGTGAATCTCACCGGAGCCGTTGATATGATATCCTCAAAACAACTAGAAAGCCGTCCGATCGCAAATCTTGGAGCCGGATTACAGGGGTTAATTCCCAACTTGAATATCACAAGTTCTAATGGACGTGCAACCACCAATCCCTCATTTAATGTACGTGGTTTTACAAGTTTAAATGGTGGAGAACCACTAATATTGGTGGATAATATTCCTTATTCGACAGATGAGGTTGCTCGAATCAATCCAAATGACGTAGAGAATGTATCTGTATTAAAAGATGCTGCCTCTGCGGCTATCTATGGTGCTCGTGGTGGTTTTGGCGTTGTATTAATCACTACAAAAAAAGCGAAGAGCGACAAATTAGATATCTCATTCAGCAGCAATGTTGGCTATCGGACTTTAGGAAAGTTACCTAAATTTATTACAGACCCTTATCAGGTCATGGATATCAAGAACGAAGCAGGCAAGCCATTGTATAACCTTTATCCAGAATCTGCCCGTGAATATGCAAAAAAACGTTCGCTAGATCCGTCGTTACCCGCTGTGACCTTGTCCGATAATGGTCAAGATTGGGTGTATACAGGTACAACAGATTGGTTAAAAGAAGCCTATAACAATACAGCTCCAACTTACAACGCTAATCTGAGTATCGCTAAGAAATCTGATAAAATTGGCTATTACCTTTCCAGTGATTATTATAAGCAAGATGGGCTTTTAAAATACGGAAATGATATTTACAAACGGTATAACGTCAGGGGAAAAGTTGATCTTGATGTAACCAGTTGGCTGCAAATTTCCAACAATACACTTTTAACCAGTACCAATTATGAAGCACCGGTATTTCTAGACGGAGACTTCTTCTGGAACGTTAACCGAACAAATTCTTTAGATGTACCTTTTAACCCTGATGGCACTTGGACAAGAGCCGGTGCTCAGGTACTCGGCGCATTACAAGAAGGAGGAAGAAAGGATGATCGCATCAATGAATTTGTAACGACATTTGCGGCCAAAGCTTCATTAATCAAAGGAGTTTGGGACTTAAATGCAGATGCAACAATCCGACGGACTTCTGGCCTGACGCGTTCTTACGATGTCCCATCCATGTACAAAACGGGCCCGCAAGCGATCTTAACACCGACATTTTCGAATACCTATGCAAGAAATGACAATTCAACGACCCGGTATAATGTCTATAATATCTATACCGACTTTCATAAAGAATTCGGAGATCATTATTTGCAGGCAATGGTCGGTTATAACCAAGAATATAATTACAACAATGCAAGCTGGATCAAAGCGCTAAGCCTAATCTCTTCGTCGGTTCCCTCTATCGGAACCGCGACTGGAGACATCTCCAAAGATGAGCGCATTAAAGACTGGGCAGTGCAAGGTATATTCTCCCGTGTTAGCTATAATTATAAAGAAAAATACCTAGCAGAGTTCAATGGTCGTTTTGATGGGTCATCTCGTTTTCCGGCAGGTAATCGCTGGGGCTTCTTTCCTTCTATTTCCGCAGGATGGGCCGTTTCAAAAGAGAACTTTTTTGAGCCCATAAAAAATGCGCTGGCCATGGATTTTCTAAAGATCAGAGGGTCTTATGGCTCTTTGGGTAATCAGTTATTCAATTACAATTCTGATTATCCTTACCGTGATACTTATCCATACATTCCCATTATGACCAACAAACAAACGGATTATATCTTGGGTAACGGAAAACCACAAGCTGTATATAGTCCCAATGCTGTTTCAGACACCTTTACTTGGGAAACAATACAAACGGTCAATGCAGGTGTTGATATGAATTTCTTCAACAGCAAGTTGGGAGTTAATTTTGACAAATATACACGTTATACCAAAGACATGCTGGTCCCAGGAAAAGTATTGCCAGGTCCATTTGGCACAGTCGTTCCGGTAGAAAATGCAGGTGATTTAAAAACCAAAGGTTGGGAATTGCGTCTGACTTGGCGCGATAGCAAAGAATTAGGCGGTTCACCTTTCTGGTATAATATTGCGCTCACATTAGCTGATAACAGATCCTGGATAACACGATTCGACAACCCAAGCAAATCTCTGGGTAACAACTGGATAAACAATTACGTCGGGCAAGAAATCGGAGAAATATGGGGAGCTGATATCACTGGATTTTTCAAAAGCGATGCTGATGTAGCTGACCATCCGAATCAATCTGCTATGGGAACCGACGATCAATCCTATAAATTCTATGCTGGGGATCCGATCTTTGCAGACCGTAATGGGGACGGCAAAGTAGATATGGGTAAGAAAACTGTAGATGATCCAGGAGACATGCATATCATCGGCAACAATAGCTCTAGACTACCCTATAGTATTGACCTTTCTACAGGATGGAAAGGGTTTGATTTCCGCGTATTCTTACAGGGTATCGGAAAACGCGATTGGTACCCGGGTGGATCCAACATCTATTTCTGGGGCGTGTATGCGCAACCTTGGACTAATCCTACAGCACAAAATGCCGATCATTGGACGCCGACAAACCAGGATGCTTATTTTCCGGCAGTACGCGCTTATTCTGCAGAGGACAACTACCAGCAACTCGGTATACCTAATAAACGCTATATGCAAAATGGGGCTTATATGCGAGTAAAAAATCTTACACTCGGTTATACGTTGCCTGCATCCGTACTACAACGCATCAAATTGCATAAGGTACGTTTCTTCTTTAGTGCAGAAAACGTCTTCGAGATTTCACACCTCAAGGTAAAATTGGATCCAGAATCCTTGGGCGGTCTATACCCATCATCAGCGAATCGGGTACAGGCAGCTTATCCTTTTCAAAGGACATTTACCTTCGGTCTGAACATGAATCTTTAATTCTAAAACTCAAAAAATGAAACGTATCAATTATATCGCTTTAGCATCGCTGGTATTCCTAGGAGTATCCTGTAAAAAAGACTACCTTGATCGAACTTCCGGTTCTGCTATCACCAAAGAGGTCTTTTTTAATACTCCCGAAGATCTAGCGACATACACAAATGGTCTTTACAAACAAATGCGGGCTGAATATACAGACTTATATTCGGATAATATTGCCTTGAGCAACAACGATCAAAATGCGGAGGTCAGAACACTCCTAGCGGGCACGCTTTCTCCTGCAACCGTCAAGGGTTGGGATAAGGATGCATGGGCACCATTGCGTGATGTCAATTATATGCTCAATAATGTCGGAAAAGTAAGCGGAGACCCTGCTGTCATTAAGCATTATATAGGAATTGCACGTTTATTCCGTGCGAACTTCTACTATAAGATGGTAAAAAAATATGGCGAGGTGCCCTGGTACTCTCAAGTATTAGGAACCTCCTCCGAAGATCTATATAAAGCAAAAGACCCGCGTACCGCGGTGGTCGACTCCCTTATGAAAGATCTAGAATTTGCAGCGGCAAATGTACTACCAGCAAGGACAGACAATTCTTATATAACAAAATGGAGCGCATTGACACTATTGTCACGAATCGCACTTCATGAAGGAACTTTCCGTAAATACCACACAGAATTAAATTTACAAAATACAGCAGCGACATTTTTGGAAAGAGCTGCATCTGCCTCTCAGGAAATCATAAATAACGGCGGTTTTGTAATTTCAGGAAATAACGCGGCGGACTATCGTGCGCTCTTTTCTAGCAATAACTTATCGACCAATAAAGAGATCATCTTTATCCAAAAGAATAGTCGCGATCTAGGCGTTGCAAATAATACGCATACAGTGTTAGATTGGCAATGGGCGCTAAGTGCTAGCTTGGCCAACGAATTTTTAATGAAAGATGGTACCCCATTTACTTCTGAGGCAAATTATGGTAAGAAAAATTTCACCGAGATTTTCCAGAATCGCGACCCACGCCTTGCGGAGACAGTAATGCCTCCAGGATTTAGTAATAATGCCGCAGGCACGCCTTACATCACTCGTCCCGACTTTGGAGGCTTACTTCAAATTAAGTTCTACCCTCGCGATCCTGCATTGCGTGGTGGCTGGGACCTTAATTATACAGATTTACCAATTATGCGTTATGCTGAAGTATTATTGATCAACGCCGAAGCAAAAGCTGAATTAGCAAAATTGACCCAAGCTGATATTGATGCTACAGTAAATAAGATTCGTAGTCGTGTAGGTATGCCTGCTTTAAACCTTGCCGCTGCCAATGCGACACCAGATACATATCTCGCAAACCAATACCCAGCAGTCTCTGGTGTCAATAAAGGTGTACTTTTAGAAATTCGTCGAGAACGTCGTGTTGAACTCGCCTGTGAAGGATTCCGTTTTGATGATCTTTATCGTTGGAAAGCCGGAGCTTTACTTGCACAAGCTCCAGGAGGAATGTATATTCCTGCGTTAGGTGGAATAGATGTAACCGGAGATGGGGTCGCTGATATTGCCATCCTTAAAAAAGGGGATGAATCGCCAATAGCAAACCTTCCCGCAGCAGTAAAGGAGAAAATTGTGAAATTTTATGTGAATGAAGGAACATTCTTTCTTGAAAACGAAACCTCAGGGAAGGTTATGTTTTTGGATGATAAAGCACCACAACGCCCAAGAAGCTTCAATGAAGCGAAATATTATTACTTTCCGATACCCATCGAACAAACTGTATTGAACCCAAAATTAGAACAGCCAATGGGCTGGAAATAACGGTTTGATTTTAACCATATAGAGCCAGCTCTCCTTTCGAAGCAGCTGGCTCTACTTTATAAAACTATGATAAAATTAACTCAACTAATCACATGCCTTCTACTTCTGATCTCGCCCCTATTTGCACAGCAACGGACAGGACGGGTTTTTGAAGATCAGAATGCAAACAACCAGTTCGAACAGAACGAAAAACAACTTGCCGGAATTGTTGTATCGGATGGTTATGATGTTGTAAAAACGGACAACACAGGAACATATACCTTACCTCACAATCCAAGCGCGCGCTTTTTGTTTGTTACCATCCCTAGTGGATATAAGGCGACTAAAACACACTATATTCCGCTTCTTGCCGAGCAGAAAAATTTGGATTTTGCCTTAGTCAAAGACGCGGTACAGCAAACTGATTTTTTGCGTTTTATCCAAATTACGGATACTGAAACGCCGCTTTATGGCCCTTGGATAGATAACGTCAGAAATTATGCACAACAGCAAAAAGCGAGCTTGATTATGCATACCGGTGATATCTGTTATGAACCAGGCATGCTTTTTCATGCCAAGCAAGTAAACTCCGAACTGATGGGCAGGCCTACATATTATACAGTGGGCAACCATGATCTCGTAAAGGGAGAATATGGAGAAAAACTATTTGAAGACCTCTTTGGTCCGACCTATTACTCGTTTGATGCTGGTCCTGCCCATTTTGTCGTGACACCAATGCCAAATGGAGATTATAAACCAAGTTACACAGCCGACCAGATCATCGCCTGGCTTAAGAAAGACCTTGCAACAATGGACAGATCAAAACCCTTGATCTTTATCAATCATGACTTCTTCGCTGGTCCAGACTTTATCCTGAAAGGTGAGAAAGAGCAAATTGACTTGATGCAATTTAATCTGAAAGCTTGGTTTTATGGCCATTGGCACAACAATTTTGTCTTTAAACAAAAGGGAGTCTATGTTGTCTGTTCAAACGCTCCCAATAAAGGAGGAATTGATAATTCGGCAGCGCAGTTTGTCGTGGTCGATATCGACAAACAAGGAATCAAAGATATTAAACCTATTTATACCAATCTACGTGACCATATCCAACTGGTACATCCGACCGCTGACCAACAAATAAATACGCTAGAAACTCTTCCAATCGTGGTCAGTGCTTATGACAGTGAGCGAAAAATACAAAAGGTAGCCGTGGAAATCTCTGCCCACGAAACCGGTAAACGTCTAGCCAATGTTCAGCTGTCTTCTTCTGGCGATTGGTTATGGCAAGCAAAAGTGCCCTTCGGAAAACAAAAAGGACAATATGATGCACTCATTACTATTCATTATGAAAATGGTGAACAAGCCTTAAAAAGGCAGTCTTTTAATTTGGCTGGCCATGCAGAAAGCACCATGAAACTGCAATGGTCTGCTGCTGTAAACGGAAACATCTGGAAAACCAGTCCGCTGATTGTTGGAGATAAACTTTTCGTTGCGACGATGGACGATGGTATTGGGACTAATCATTCCATTATAGCACTAGATAAACGCACCGGCAAAACGCTGTGGTCATTGCCAACAATCAATTCCATCAAACATAAGCTGCGCTACAGCGACGGAATATTGCTCGCAACTGATGTCGAAACAAATGTATATGCCATTGATGCAAACACAGGCAAAATCCTGTGGACAAAAAAACCATCCAATCCAAGTCTTCCTACATTCGTATCTGGTCCAGCACTTGACAACGGAATTTATTATGCAGGTCTGGGCAAACGTATGTCAGCAATTGACATCCATACCGGAAAAGTGCTTTGGGAAGGTGTCGATCCATCGGGCGGCGAAGCGACTCCAGCAGAGCTATCGGTCGTAGATCAAACCTTATTGGCAGGATACAATTGGAATGCCTTATGTGCGTATGATACCCAAACGGGAAAGCTACTTTGGAAACGTCAGGAAGATGGGCTACGTTTTAGAAGCGGCGGCGTTACAGCAAAAGACGGTTATCTGTATACAACGGGGCTCAATGGTATATTTAAGCTAAACTTAAAGACTGGTGAAATCGCGCAAAAAAGTATCAAAACAGATGATTTTAAAGTCATGGCCTCGCCCAAAATTGTTGAGGACCTATTGGTTATGCCGACATCCACAAACGGAATAAAAGCATACGACCCTCAGACTTTAGAAGAGAAATGGCATTTTTCCACTGGTGAGGCACTTGTATACACCTCTCCTTATAGCAGTCCTGACCAACATAAATTGGTTGGAACCGTAGAGTCATCGGTAACTGAAGCCAAAGGAAAGCTCTTTTTCGGAGCTTCGGATGGTTACTTCTATGCACTCAACAAGCAAGGGAAGCTACTCTCCAAATTTAATCTGGGTGCTCCTATTTTTTCAGAAATCACAGTAGATGGCGATTTTATTTATATCGCTGATTTCGCAGGAAATGTTTCCTGTTTTAAATTCTAATAGACAATAGCATCTGCAAGACTCCCGAATCTGGGAAATGCCTAAATTCGGGAGTCTTGTTTATTTGTCAATTAAAAGACTACCTGAAATATCAATGAAAAATTAATCAAGTAATCTGTAATCTATCCTAGATTAAAAGACACTTTTGGTTAGTCTATAAAAAATAATTTATGGTTGCCAATATACCTTGCCGCTCTATATGAGTAACTATTGTATGAACTATTGAAGTGAGACCTGGATAATTATGAAGTGGTTTATCCCATATCTTAGGATCGGATAATATCCTTGTTGTTAAATTGGAATACTCCCGGTATCTTGATATTATTAAGCTTGCGTCATCTTGAAATGAAGGTTCTGTTGTGGCTTGATTGCATATGACAAGTATGTATGCAGCTAGGCCAATAGCAATACCAACCGGTGGTTCAGATTGTTTACTATACCATTGTTCAATTAAAGGACACACGCGCATGTTAAGTTTGGCCGTATACTGAAATGCGATGGACTGCCATTTGTGTAATAAAAATGGGTTCTTAAAACGATCAATAACTGCCTCACCAAATGGTTGAATAAGTTCATGACTGATCCCTGATTGCTCAACTATTGGACTTATCTCTTTAAAAAGTAAATATTGAATATAACGGTCTAAGATCTCATTATTAAAGAAGTCCTTAACAAATTCTGTATTGGACAAGAGCGCAATACCACAACATAAGATATGCGGAGCATTAAGCAGACGCAGTTTCAATTCTCGATATTGCGCAATGCTGGGAACTATCTTCACAGTGCTATCAACCAATGCAAAACTCAAAATATTCTTAACATCCTGATTATCTGATTCAATAGCCCATAATTTATATGGTTCGGCCATAATTGCAAGTTGATCAGTATAGGAAAGTACCTCTTCAGAGACCTTACCGGGAACAATACGATCTACCAGCGAGTTGCAAAAGTAATTGGCCTTGTCAATCCAATCAATAAAATCTTTGCTTAATTTTTGCTGTTCTGCAATCCAGACGATGTTACGCTTAAGTACTTTAGCATTATCTGAAACTAACTCCGTAGGAATGATGACAAGACCTTTAGAGTTATCGCCATTAAAATGGGAAAATCGATGATATAAATAAGCTGTTACCTTTGCCGTAAAGCTTCCCGGGGGGCTGTCATCAATAGCTCCTCCCAATTCCAACAGTCCAGCTTCAGTTGTATTTGAAATCAGAATGCTTATCAAAGGAGAAGTCGCTGTTGTAAGTATCTCTTCCCACGAATCATGGGCAGACAACACCCTGGAGATTGAAGCATTAATACATTTCAATTCTTTAATTTTTCCTTTCTCCAGCCCCCTCGTAATCAAAGTATAGAGCCCATTCTGATTGTCAAATGCAGTTGTATTTCCAGTGCGTGTTGATTTGACAACAACTATACGGCCATTAAATATTCCTTTTTGATTGGCCTGATGGATATAATCATCAGGCAGGCCACGTAAGAGTGCTCCTGTTCCAAATTGGATGACCCGTTCCGGCATAGTAAATATTGACTCCTTGGGAACTTCAATTTCCTGATTGTCAATACCCGCTAAATGTTGTTTATCTAAATTCATCACGCTATTTCTTTAATACCAAAAGCTTTTGTTTTCTTTTTACCTATACTTAGTTCTCACCAAAATGGTTATTATTCAAATTGTACACGCTATTTTGAATGTCATGATTGCGTATAGCTATCACTCTGTTTTCATAAACTACTTTTTACTTTGATCGTACTGATAGTCCCTTTGGGTTATTCAAGGTTTTCAATAGAATATATTAATTTATATTATGCGGTATTTTATGGGGACTAAATTATGATTAACTTATATCAACGAATGGATATCATAGCTTTTATTACCGATGATGATGGGTCGAGCCAACTTTTAAACTTAGTTTTTACTTCATCAAAAAATACCCTGTGTGTAATATAATATTCGGGGTTGATCAATCGCTTTTTCATACAGTTTATTACATGATCAAAATCTTCTATAGTTGCATTTCGACTGCTCATGAGGGTGCCTTCGCGTTTATGGAATTCCGGATGACTCACAATCAATTCACCTTTTTGTAAGCCAACCAATACATATCTGCCACCGTGTGCCATGTAATAAAAAGAATTGTTAATCGCTTTTTGGTTACCGGTAGCATCAATCACCACTGTAGGCATATCACCTCCAGTAATTTCAGCTAATCTATCCGCTACATTTTCATTGTTTGCATTTATGATGTGTCTTAGATTTAATTTTTCACTACAGAAATTTAAACGGTTGTTGTTGATGTCCAACGCAATTACTTGAGCGCCAGCAATTCCGGCGAGTTCTATAATACCAAGTCCTATTGGACCCGCTCCGACTACAAGGACAAACTCACCTGGTTTTATCTGGGCTCTACGCAGACTATGAGCGCCTATAGCCAAAGGCTCTATCAAAGCCAGTTCATCAAAACTTAAGCCACATCCCTTTACCAACAAACGTGCAGGAATCTGTATAAACTCTGCCATGCCTCCATCAGTGTGCACTCCGCAGACTTTTATATTTATGCAACAATTAGGTTTTTTACTTAAGCAGGCAATACAGTTTTCGCAATTGATGTAAGGAATAAATGTTACAGGCTCCCCCACTTCAAAGTTTTGATTACCGCCAGTATCGATCAGTTCACCAGAAATCTCGTGCCCCAAAATGCGGGGATAAGTAAAAAAGGGTTGCGTTCCTTCAAATGCATGCAAATCGGTACCGCAAACCCCAATACGATGGATTTTTATAATCGCAAAATCAGCTTTGGCTTTTGGCATTGTGCCTTCTTTGTATGCTAGTTTTTGTGGTCCTGTACAAATTAAAGTTTTCATAATTTATTTTTTTTTGACACTTATTTATATACTAAAAGCCAAACGTCATATTTAAACCTTCCTCGCTAATCAAATTTTCCTGATATAGATGATGCCAAAAACTTTTAGGTATGTAGGTATGGATCAAACCAATGTTCTGTTCAATATGCTCGAGAGAACTCGCGCTTAAAGCGATACTACTTATTCCCGAAGCAGCTATCCCAAATTTTGCACACACTGCTGCTGGAGTAAGATTGTAAGATGCACATGCTTTAAAAAAACGCTCGCGCCAAAGGTGTAACCTTTTGCCCGCCGGTGTTTTTTGATCGACATACCTGTAATTGTAGTGGCTTCCACCAATTAAAAAACCAGCATTAAAAACTGCTGAGTTAATCACATGGACCCCCTGAAACTTCATTCTTTTGATGAAACCGAGTAAATCTTTTGGGTGACTGTGTACAGTCATGCTATTCGCAATCATTATCCAATCGGGTTGAATATCCTGGCAAATCCTTGCTATAACTTGCCAGTTCTTTGCGCCAACACCAATGGAATTTACTTTGCCTGCAGCTTTTAGTTCCTTCAATGCCACATAGGCATTCATAATATCCTGATATCTTTGGCTGTCTCCTTTAGCGTCCGATGCCAGGTATTCATCAGGATCATGTACAGATACAGAGTTAGCCTGATAGCTTTGCAATAGCATATTGCCCTGTTCATAACATTCTAAAATGCCATCATAGCTGATTTTCTGAACCGCATCATATTTTAATTCTTTCCAAACACCATTTTCGAACGTTGGTTCAGTGCCGATAAGTTCTGTTCTTAGCCAGCCAAGTTTGTTACTGATAGATACTGCCGATGATTCAATTTTAAGATCTCTCAGACACTTTCCAAGGCATTCTAGCGCCAAACCAGCCCCATACTTGCCAGCAGTATCAAAAAAAACGGGTTCATCAGGATTGCTACCTTTGATATATGCTGATACAATCGCACACTTAATCTCGTATGGGAGTGCAACGTAGAGATTTCCTAGACAACTAGTCCCTAATATCACCTTTGGTAAATTTAACGCTGTCATCGTAATTTCACACTATTGTTCAATATTGGCGGACAAATAAAAGATTTTGAAATATTCATTTATAATTTAGTCTTTATAAGATTCAATAATTTTTGAAAACTAGCGCTATTTCATTTGCCCCTGACACAGCCCGTACGCAGTTTTATTCATATTTTGTATTATTCTGGAACCTATGATAGCGGTCTTAACAATATTCAACGTAAAAGAGCTCTTTAAAAATGATATCAAAAAGCTCAGGTGATACACAATTGCGCATACGAAAAGAATGCGAACTACCACACCAGGAGGCTTATTTGATTTTGTTGTCATTTTAGCGGTTTAATCTTGCAAACAAACATTAATTGCATTTATGCGCAATAGTAAGTACACTTTCTCAATGTATTTATTATCATTTGCTGTTAATATTCAGTTATTCTGATCAAAAATAAATGTTTGAAATCGATTTCCAAATAAATACATACTTATTTTTTTTATATGACTGAAAATTGGATACCTTGTGTCAAATTTGATAATAATGAGTAAAAAAAGAGTAACAATATATGATATAGCAACAGAACTGGGTATCACAGCTTCTTATGTATCCCGAGCTCTAAATAACTACCCATCTGTTAATAAGGATATTGTCGAAATGGTGAGGAAAAAAGCAGCAGAACTCAATTACAAACACAATTCTTCAGCTGCTAATCTAAGACAAGGCTCTTCTAAGACTATTGGTGTTATAGTGCCTCATATTAATCAAAGTTTTTTCTCAGATGCCATCGCTGGTATTGAAGAAGTATGTTTTGAGCATAATCATAGCCTAATTATCTGCCAATCGCATGAATCCTTTAAAAAAGAGGGCTTGGCAATTGAAACATTGATTCGACAAAATGTAGACTGCATCTTTATTTCAATTAGTTTAGAAACACAGTCTCCAAAATATCTCGAAGAAATTATTCATCATGACATTGGTCTAATCCAGTTTGATAGATCTATCGAATATAATCAAGGATCGGAGTGTACAAAAGGATATAGTGTCACCAACAACAATACACAGGACTCCTACAGCGCTGTTAAACAACTGCTTAAAGAAGGGTATAGTCGCATTGCTTTTTTGGGTGGCCCTGATCACATCTCAATCTACCAGGACCGCAAGCAAGGTTATTGTAATGCAATAAGAGATAATGGATTAGTTTTAATAGATGATCTTGTTGTTTCTGATGTACTTGATGAGGAAAACGCTTTCAAGACAGCCGTCAAACTACTTTCGACGACCGAACCGCCCGATGCTTTTTTTGTTACCTCTGATCATCAATCTTTAGGTGTATTGCGGGCAGCAAAACAATTAGGGATTTCTGTGCCGGACCAGTTAGGAATTATTGGTTATGCAAACGAATTTTTTACCGCACTGACTACGCCGAGCTTATCCTCTATAGATCAACATAGTAAATCGCTGGGTAGGCATACTGCTAATCTATATTTTAATTCTTTTTTGAAAAATGGAGGGAATAAGGGCAGAGGAGAAAGATTAATCATTCAAAGTGAACTTATTGTCCGAAATAGTTCCAAAAGAAAGTAAAGCTGTTCTAAAAAAGTAATTTTTAATTGAGCTTTCAAAAATTCACTATGGATTCAATAATATAAATTTGGAAATCGATTTCCAAATTTATATTATTGTATAATCAAACACAAAATTGACGCTTTTGACGATTTGCTAATCACTCCTCTCTTCGCTAGAGATTGATTGGAAATAAAAAATATCTTTCTAACCATATTTAAATTATGAATTATTTATTATTCCTTTTGTTATTGATTTGTTTAACAACTCCGGCAAAAGCACAACAATCTTATCAGGCTAATTGGGAATCTTTGAAAAAAAATCAGACACCAGAATGGTTTAAAGATGCTAAGTTTGACATTTTCATTCACTGGGGAGTATATTCGATGTCGGCTTTTACCAATACTTAATATAAACGGATAATGAAAAAACTATTATACCTATTGTTGGTTGTCATAACTACCAGTGAAGTTAATGCACAAATAATTGATAGACCACGTCCCTCAAACTGGAGCCAATTAGTAAAAGGAGCCGCTTTTAAAGATCGATTTTTACCCATGCCCAAAGGGAAACTAAGTGATGATAGCTGGGGCGGAAAAAATATACTGCCACGATATGTGGATAACGGAATTGAAGACCGCCAAAGGTCTTATTGGTGTGCTGATATTATTTCAGGCAAGGATGATTTGTATCACATGTACGTTGCCGGTTGGCGTGAGAGTGCCCCGAAAGGCCATCACGAATGGCCAAAATCTATTATTTATCATGCTGTCAGTAAAAGTTCTTTTGGTCCCTTCAAAATTAAAGATACCATTGGCTATGGACATAATGTAGATGCCTTTACACTAAAGGATGGGAGATTAGTATTGTACGCTATTGATAAAAATTATATAGCCAATAATGAAAATGGACCATGGGTTGAAGGAAAGTTTAAATTCGACGAAAGAGATCGGCCAATTATAGAAGGACTTTCCAATCTTACCTTTGCGCAGCGAGAGGATGGATCTTATCTCATGATATGTCGTGGCGGTGGTAGTTGGATAAGTAAAACTGGTATATCAACTTATAATCAGATCTCAAACAAAAGGGCTTACCCAGATATAGAAGGAGAGTTTGAAGATCCTGTAATATGGAAGGATAATATTCAGTACAATTTAATTGTAAATGATTGGCTAGGTCGCATTGCTTACTATCTTCGTTCAAAAGATGGAATTAACTGGGTTACAGAAGCTGGTGAAGCCTACATCCCTGGTATTTCCTTTCACGAAGATGGGTATGTAGAAAACTGGTTTAAATATGAAAGAATGCGGGTTTTTCAAGATAAACATGGAAGAGCCATCCAAGCGAATTTTGCTGTAGTTGACATCGAAAAAGATAAAGATTTGGCCAATGACAACCATAGCTCCAAGGCCATTGTAATTCCTTTGAACCCCGGTGTCTTGATTACAATGATCAATCAAAGTTTCCCAGATCCAAAAACAAAAAGCATAAAAATTAAGATAAAAGCAGAAGATGGTTTTGACCCACAAACTGAAATAGATGTTAATTCGCTTCGTTTTGGATCATCTACGGCAGTAAATTTCGGGAGAGGTGCCAGCGTAACTGAGACAAAAAAATCTGGAAAAGACTTGATTTTGACCTTCAACATAAACGGCCTTGAGTTAGAAAAGGATGATTTTGCCCCAAAGTTGCTTGGTAAATACCGTTCTGGCAAAATACTTTTTGGCTATACCCGAGTACCCTGGGTTAACTATAATGACGCCATTTTAAGTGCGAGAAGACCAACTTTTGAAACCAATGCACAACAAACTGTAGCAAAAATAACAATAGAGAACTTTGGATTAATCGCATCAAAGTCAAGTAAAGTACAATTGTATGCCACTATTGATGGGCAGAAAAAGCTGCTGGCAGAAGACTATATTCCAGCCGTAGGAAAATATAAAAGTATTGTAAAATCGCTTAAAACTAGTCAATTGTTCGAAAAAGAGAAAAGTTATGATTTTTCGGTGCAAATCACTGAACACAAAAATAAATCAACATTTGATTTTAAAGCTACTCCAAATGACATATTAAGACAGTTAGAATAACCTACATATTTATAATAAATTACGCAGATGATTATATGGATGATTTATTGCTATTGAGACAGAAAATGCAACACAAATTGTAGCTGTTATCAGCTGCTGTCAGACACTTAAATTTAACCGCATTTTACATAAAAAATCAACTTAAAATGAAAAGAAGAATTATCAATATATTAATAGGGCTCTTATTTTATTTAAATGCATCTGCGCAAAGCAATATGATAAAGCCGCAGAATACAATCCCTGTTTTTGAAAATGACACCAAGGCTACTATTATAGCTAAAGCAGCACATGTTGTACCAACAAAGAATCAATTTGCGGCTCTAAAAAATGAATTTATTGCCTTTATACACTTTGGCCCGAATACATTTACGCAGATGGAATGGGGCAATGGCAAAGAAGACCCTAAAATTTTCGATTTAAAGGAACTTCATACTGATCAGTGGTGCCAGGCTATAAAAGCTGCGGGGATGAAGATGGTTATTATGACCGTTAAACATCATGATGGGTTTGTACTTTGGCAAAGCCGCTATACCAATCATGGCATCATGTCTACAGATTTCGAAAATGGTAAGGGTGATATTCTAAAAAAACTATCAGCCTCTTGTAAAAAATATGGTTTAAAACTAGGCGTTTATTTATCGCCGGCGGACCTTTTCCAGATAGAAAGCCCTACTGGTTTATATGGAAATTTAAGTAAAATCACCAAACGCAGCATTCCACGTCAGATCAGCGGAAAGCCTTTTACGAACAAAACTAGGTTTGAATTTGAAGTTGATGATTATAATGAATATTTCCTTAACCAACTATTTGAACTTTTAACGGAGTATGGACAGATTGATGAAGTTTGGTTCGACGGCGCCCATCCAAAAACAAAAGGTGGCCAGAAATATAACTATGCGGCATGGAAGCAACTGATCCATACCTTGGCACCAAAGGCTGTTATTTTTGGTAGAGAAGACATCCGTTGGTGTGGTAATGAGGCCGGAGCAACACGAAGTACTGAGTGGAACATAATTCCTTACCCCGAGAATCCTAACACTGCGACCAATTTTCCGGACCTAACTCAAGAATCTTTAGGTAGCAGGGACGATCTATACAAAGGGAAATATTTACACTACCAGCAAGCAGAAACAAATACCTCAATACGTGAAGGATGGTTTTACCGCGATGATGAAAAACAAAAAGTACGTAGTTCAGATGACGTGTTTGATATCTATGAGAGAGCTGTCGGAGGCAACTCTACATTTTTATTAAACATCCCTCCAAACAGAGCGGGTAAATTCTCCGCTGAAGATGTAAAAGTACTGACTGAAGTAGGTAAAAGAATTAGAGAAACCTATGATAAAAATTTATTTGCTAATGCTAAGGGTAATAAACAGGTACTAGATAATAACCCAAATACGTATGTTTTATTGAATAAAGCTGAGAAAAGAATAGAAATCACCACTAGAAACCCAATTACCATAAATAGAATTGTTCTACAGGAAGCAATAGCTTCTCATGGTGAACGAGTAGAGGAACACGTACTTGAAGCCTGGCTATCGAATAAGTGGCAAAAAGTAGCTTCAGCGACAAATATCGGTTATAAGCGTATCCTACGTTTTCCGGAGGTCCGGGCTTCAAAGTTCAGGCTTAAAGTACTTTCCTCTAGAGCATCACCAGCCATTGCAACAATTAAAGCGCATTATTACCATGAAAAACCTCCCCAGCTACAACTCGATAGAGATATTAATGGACTATTGACTATATCGCCCAAAATACATGTATTTGGATGGAAACCCCATGGACAGAATGCCGCAGAAAATCTAAGCAGAGGAACTGAGATTTATTATACTACAGACGGCACAGAACCTAGTATATCATCAAAAAAATATACAGGTCCTGTTCTAATTAATAATAACAAGATTAAAGCGATTGCTATTTCACATCAGGATAAGGGCAGTGTGGCCTCGGAAACATTCGGTTTGATCAAGAAAAACTGGAAGTTGTTAAATGTAAGTAGTGAAGCCAGCACAAATAATGCATCAATGGCATTCGATGCTAACAAAGAAACCTATTGGCTTTCCTTAATTGAGGATAAAAAGCAAATCGCTATAGATTTAGGGATGGAAAAACACTTAAACGCCTTTGTTTATACCCCTCCAAAAGAAAAAATAGATGGCATGATGGAAAGAGGTATTATACAAGTCAGTAACGATGGCAAAAACTGGGAGACCATAGAAAACTTTGAATTTGGCAATCTCATAAATGATCCAACACCAAGGTTACACTATTTTAAAAAACAGGTCTCTGCCAGATATATTCAGATTAAGGCAACGACTATTGCTGGCAACAAAAAGACTTTGGCCATTGCTGAATTGGATTTTTGGGAGAAATAGATCAAAAAAAGCATTATCTCCTTAATACAATTGTTAGAGAATCACTAATTAGGGTGCAAAAGGGATTTTAACATATAACTCCTGTATATTATAAACAGGAGTTATATGTTAAAAAAATCGTGTTGATAAATCTATGATGAAAAGCTAAAACCAAATCTAACAGATGAACAAATCGTAAAAATACAAATTGGGATATGTGAACAAAGTAGCTGAAGAGGTCAAAAAAAAAGGCAAATCAAGTTTTTACTTAATTTGCCCACTCTCGTAGCCCGTAGGGGAATCGAACCCCTGTTTCAAGAATGAAAATCTTGCGTCCTAACCCCTAGACGAACGGGCCGTTTTCTGTTTCGGTGTGCAAATATAGAAAGTTTTCTAAATCCGTCAAAATTTTATCGAAATTTTTATTCATTTTTTTTAAAATAGATCTTAAAACCCTCTAAAATAGCTATATTTAGACTCATTGAAAAAGTAACCAACATGACTAATTTTAAAAAAATTAAAAATCCTCTACTCTATGCGGGTCTTGGCATGACACTTTTTAGCCAAGCAGCATATGCTCAAAAATCGAGCTCAATTGCAGATCAGCTGCAACTCACCTGGCAGGTCAAGGATGGCCAGAACATCCGTAAAAATCCTGTCTCAACAATCATTCTGAAAAATACGAGCAAAAGTGCGATACAGCTCAATGATTGGAGCCTCTGGTTTAATTTTATCAGATCTATTGATCCTGGTAAAGTAGATAAAAGATTTGCCATTGACCACAGGAATGGCGATCTATTTCAGGTAAGCTTTAAGAAAAACAATTTTTTATTAAAATCACAGGACACCATCCATATTGATTTCATCACAACAGGACTCGTCAATTATACCGACGGGCCAATCGGTTTGTACATAAAAAATAGCAAAACTGGGCTTTCAACAGATATTCAGAACTACACTGCGGTGAAAACAGCACCTCAATCCGATGCTGAAAAAGCGGATTATTGGTCTTATAAATATGACCAAAATAAACTTACCGAGGGTATAGAGGCGCAGGCCATTATCCCCCTACCCCGCAATATTAGTATTGACAATAATACAAAGTTCAATATATCGACTAGTACAAAAGTATTTATCGCCAGTGAATTCTCTTCCGAAGCAAGCTTTCTGACAGATTTCCTAAACAAATACGCAGGTATCAAGTTGTCAACTAGCTCTGAAAAACAAGATGCTGTTGTTATCGTCAAAGCAAACGATCTAAAAGCTGAATCTTATCGCCTAAACATCGATGCAAAAGGTATCCGTATAGAAGCGGCGGATAAGGCAGGTGCATTTTATGCCATACAGTCTTTGAAATCCTTGATTAATCATCAACAATGGAATAAAACGAGCAAATCAATTGCCTTACCTTACACAAAAATAGAAGATAGTCCTCGTTATGGCTACCGTGGATTTATGTTGGATGCGGCCCGTAATTTTCATAGCAAGGCAGAAGTGTTGCGCATTTTGGATCTGATGGCTGCCTACAAATTAAATAAATTCCATTTCCACTTTATTGACGATGAAGGTTGGCGATTGGAAATTCCATCCTTACCAGAACTGACTGCAGTGGGGGCCAACCGTACCGCTAATTTTGAAGACGGTAAAGGAATTCAACCTGCTTACGGCTCTGGTGCAACTGCAAAAGCGCATCAATTCTACACCGTAGCTGATTATATCGAAATCTTAAAATATGCGCAAGCAAGGCATATCGATGTGATACCTGAAGTAGAAACACCGGGGCATGCCCGTGCCGCGATCAAAGCAATGCGTGCACGCTTTGCACATTTTACTAAGGCAGGCAATAAGCAAAAAGCTGAAGAATTCCTGTTGGATGATGCGGATGACAAATCGGTCTATAACTCCGCACAAAACTGGAATGATAATGTGATGAACCCTGCCCTACCTTCAACATATCATTTCCTGAGCAAAGTGGTCGATGAAATCAAAGCGATCCATGAAAAAGCTGGAGTACCGTTGAAAATTATCGATTTGGGAGGAGATGAGACACCGAGTGGTGTCTGGGAAAAATCACCAAAAATCCTTGCTTTCATGAAGGATAATAATATCAGCAATGTACTTGATGTATGGCCGATATATATCGCCAAAATTAACAAGCTTGTTCAAGATAAGGGTTTGACGATGTCTGGATGGGAAGAGATGGGCATGCGCAATAAAGGGAAAGGAATGGAAGTTAACGCGGAATTGGGTAAATCCGGCATCCATCTCAATGTATGGAATAATCTTCCGGGTCAAGGACAGGAGGATTTAGCTTACCGCTTAGCAAATGCAGGCTATAAAGTTGTCTATACCAGTGCGGCAAACAACTATCTGGATATGTCATGGGACCGCGACTTTGCAGATCCAGGCCATAGCTGGGTAGGTACTGTAAACCTGAACAGAACCTATTCTTTCTCGCCGGAAAACTTCTTCATTAATCTTCGTAAAGATGATACCGGAAAAGATCTCGTAAAAGAAGCGTATATCAACAAAGAGCAGCTTACTGCTGAAGGAAAGAAAAATCTACTCGGCATTAAGGGTGCACTCTGGGCCGAAAAAGTATCGACAGATCAACGCCTTGAAGAGATGATATTCCCTCGATTAATTGCTATTGCCGATCGCGCCTGGGCGCAAGAACAAGCTTGGGAAAAAGGCAATTCTTATGATGAAGCAACCTATCGTAAGTCGTATACAGCATTTATTAAGAAATTAGGCGAGGATGAATTGAAGAAACTGGATATTATTGATGGGGGTTATACCTATCGCCTTCCGAAGCTTGGTATTAAAAAAGAGGGTAACCAGCTTTATATCAACACCGATTACCCCGGATTCAAAGTCTATTATACAGAGAATGGAAGTACACCGACATTGAAATCAAAAGAAGTAAATGGCGCAATTCCTTTTCAAGCGGGCAAGAAATATCTATTCAAGGTCTTTGATGCCAAAGGTAGATCCGGAGACGTTATTGCATATTAAAAACTGAACGGGATTATTACAACAAAAATAGTAATAGCCAACATAGAGAAAGTCATCATTGAAGTGCTGAAATAATACTTCCGATGGCCGTTTAAAATTAAAAAAGGGGTGTTTTCTATTCGAAAAACACCCCTTTTTACTTGTGCTCACTATTAAATGTGCTCTGCTTAAAACTTATAGCTTAATGATACGGCAGCATTTCTAGGGTCGATCTGATTAATAAAACCGCCTCTGAAATACGAATTCAAGCCAATCTCATTGGTGATATTGTTAACAAAAACTTTTGCATCAAACCTCCGCCATTTATACCCCACCTGTGCATTTAAAGTTGTATAAGCTGGCATATTGAATGGTTTTTCGCCATAATATTCACCGTGGCCTTGCGGTGTTAGACTATACTCATTTACTGGACGATCGCCCACATAATACACTCCGGCACTTAAGCTCAGATTTCTTAAAGCACCTTGATTAAAGACATATTGCACCCAAGCATTGGCCGTATGTTTTGGCGCATTCATTGGAGCAGAGCCATTCATGTAGGATGGAGAATTTTTATATCGGGCATCTAAATATGCATAGCCCAACATAACCGTTAGATTTTCCAACACGCGACCGTTTAATTCAGCTTCGATACCATCCCGGACTAAATCACCCGCTTTAAAATAAAGACCTGTTGGTTGATTCGCATCATTATATTCCGCATTCGTTAGGTCAGATGTATAAATATGGAAATAAGTTAAATTGAAACGCAGTCTATTATCCAACCAATCTGATTTAATCCCCCCTTCGAACTGTTCGGTAGTTGAAGCACCCGCTTTGGTCCCATCAACCATTGGATTGGCTGCACTTCTGAGACTGGTTGAGTTCGTATAAGATCCGAATACATTGAAATTCTCGAAAGGCGTTACGATAACACCTGCCATCGGAT
>PJTS01000141.1_pt1 | contig 68073 bp, 47 predicted proteins | sample 1512251 | NCBI WGS metagenome assembly PJTS01 (sample SAMN08177686, study PRJNA422409) | Soil metagenome, whole genome shotgun sequencing project. | isolation source: Soil (2) enriched on wood chips: alkali lignin treatment | place: USA: Madison | collected 2015-01-15 | reverse complement strand
TTCATTTGTGGTAAGTGTTCCCTCAAAATAAATTGAGGTTGCTTTAGGCGATGAAATAGTCCCAGTTTTATCGAAAACGAGTGTATCTATTGTTGCCATCTGCTCGATCGCCGCTGTATTTTTGACATAGAATTTGTTTCTATCGAAAATACTTAATGCCGCAGACAGGGTAAATGGAGAGCTCAATGCCAATGCACAAGGACATGCGATAATCAGCACTGCCGTAAAAGCTCCCCAGGCCCTATTGGCATTTCCGTCCACAGCCCAATACAGCGCTGCAAAAAAAGCGATGGCCAATAAAACAACAGTAAAATATTTACTTATAAAGTTCACAAAAGTCTGAAAGTGCTTATCGTAATCTTTATAGTTTTCATTATTCCATAATTTGGTCAGATAAGACTGTGAAATCGGCTTTATAACCTCCAGTTCGATTGCCTCGCCGGTCTGACGCCCCCCAGCGTAAATAATTTCCCCTAGGGTTTTGCTTACAGGACTTGATTCGCCGGTCACAAAGCTAAAGTCAATCGCCGCATCGCCTTTTAATAATATGGCATCTGCCGGGATAATCTCATTGTTACGAACAAGGATACGGTCGCCAATATTAATATCAGCCAATTGCACTGGTTTGTCCCCTTCTTCAGTAAGTACAGTTACCGCAACGGGAAAATAGCTCCGGTAATCCCTTTCAAAAGAGATATGGTAATAGGTCCGCTGTTGCACCCATTTTCCGATCAGAATAAAGAAGACCAAACTACATAAGGTATCTGTAAAACCAGCTCCAGTCTGCGTTATTACTTCGAAGACCGAACGTAAAAACAGAACCAAAATACCCAAGGCCAAAGGGACGTCCAGATTCAATCTTTTTTGTTTCAAACTGACATAAGCGGACTTAAAGTAGTCTGAAGCACAATACAACAAAACTGGCAATCCAAAAGCTAAATTGATATAACCGAAAAAACTTGCATACTCCTTTTCAAATGCTCCCATACCAAAGTAGTCCGGAAAACTAAATAACATCGAATTTCCGAAACAGAATCCAGCTACTGCAATCTTGGCAACCAAGGGATTCAGGTTATTCTTATTCCCCTCTTTAACAACATCCTGCAGCGTAATTTTGGGATCGTAACCGATATTAGCTAATAGATATACTAAATCTTTGAGCGGAAGTAAAGTGTGATTAAATGTAATGCTTGCTTGTTTTTTCATAAAGTCCACACGGGACTGTAGCACGTTTGGGTTTAATTTATAGAGATTTTCTAACAGCCAAATACATGAGCTACAATGGATAGCAGGAATATAAAAGGTAATGACAGTCATCTTATCATCCTTAAAATCGACTAATTTAGCTGCAATCTGCGGTTCATCCAAATATGAAAAATCCGCTTGTTTTTCTTTATTTGATTTCCCAGGATGCTGATTATAACGGTAGTATTGTTGCATCCCCCCATTATGCAAAACCTGATAGACCGTTTGGCATCCGAGGCAGCAAAAATCATGATCATCGAGATGGTAACCTGTTTCATCGATTTTGTCTCCACAGTGGTAGCATTTCTCGATTTGTTGTACTTTTTCCTTTGTTACCGCCATATCCCCAATTAAATTGCTTCACTAAATAACTGCATTTTTGTACGCAGCTTCAAAAAACGTTGATCAAAGGCCATACAGATATTCCGTAGAAATGAACGTCCGATCGCAGTGCACCGAATCAGATCCCCTTCTATGCTGACTAAGCCATCCTGGGCTAATGTTGACAATTCTTCTTTGATCTGAGCAGTTAAATCCGATGTGGGATCCAATTGTACTTTACCTTTACACATCATATCAAGGATATAACGTCTTATGACCAAATCTTCCGCATTAAGTATATGTCCTTTCACTACAGGCAACACACCTGATGCGATCAGCTTATGATATTCTTCAACTGTTTTTACATTTTGTGCAAAACCACCCCAAGCATCGCTGATTGAGGACACACCAATCCCAATTAATAAGGGGTTAAACCGATCCGCATAACCCATAAAATTACGGTGCAAGCGTTCCTCTTGGAAGGCCAAATAAAGTTCATCCTCTTTTTTTGCAAAATGGTCCATCCCTATATCCGCGTAGCCTTGTGCCAGGATCAGCTTTTTCCCAAGATTATAAAGTGCTAGTTTGGCAGTACCCTTTGGCAGATCCGCTTCCGTATAATGCCGCTGCCCGGGTTTCAACCAAGGGACATGGGCATAGCTATAAAAAGATATCCGATCTGGCTTGAGCAGCATGGATTTTTCAATGGTATCCTGTACAGATGCTTGGGTCTGCTTCGGCAATCCGTAGATCAAATCGAAATTAATGGATTCAAAACCGATCTCTCTGGCATTCAACATCACCGCTTCCACTTCTTCAAAGGTCTGCTGCCTATTGATCATAAACTGCACCAAAGGGTCAAAATCCTGTATCCCTAAGCTGAGACGACGGAAGCCTAGGTCGAAAAGAATCTGTAAGTGTTCGGTTGTGGTATTAGAAGGGTGCGCTTCAAATGAAAAAGAGCGATCTGCTGTAACATCGACATGTTCAAGGATCCCCTCTATCAACAATTTCAGGTTCTCGGGTTGAAAAAATGTCGGTGTACCGCCACCCAAATGTATTTCTGACACGAGCGGTCTCTCTCCTTTGAAAACAGCCAGATACATCTCCCACTCCTTTAGGAGAGCAGCAATGTAAGGCAGTTCAACCTGATGATTTTTTGTGATACGCGTATTACAGCCACAGTAGGTGCATAAGCTTTCGCAAAATGGAAGATGTATATACAGACTTAATCCCCTATCTTTTGACTGTTTGAAAGTACGGTATACCTGATCCGTCCAAGCATCAGTAGAAAATGTTTTCTCGTCCCAAAATGGAACAGTTGGATAACTGGTGTACCGTGGTGCTGCAATATTATATTTCTGCACCAGCTCCGTCATAGCCATGTCTTGTGTACTCATTGAAAATTATTTTTTGCGCAGTCATTTAAACAACAACATGCTTTACCAACACATTTTTCCATCCCCCAGAGATTGAGATTTCGAACAGTCTGTTCTGCCAGTCCTTTTGGGCTTTGATCCTCAAAAGGTGCATTCGCAATCTGAATACTTAGAGCGCCTGCCTTCACCAAATCGATATGGGATGTTTCTTTACTTCTAGTCATGATCTTATTGATCCCCAATTCCTTCAAATTAAGTAGCATTTTATCATCCAAAATATCTCCTCCTGAGATGACAATCGCATCCTTTCCGCGCGCATAATTTTGCGTTTCGGCATTTAATCCGTTTGAAATCAAGGTGAGATCATGCTGTTTCGCATTGGCCAATGCCCAAAACTCCTTTTCAAATGACCTCACATTATATACAACTACTTTCATTTTGAATTCTACAATCAACCACGTATAAGTTTATCCTAAAAACAAAATTAGCTCATAGCTCAGTCCAAAAACATGATACAAGACCATATCCGACAATGATATATATCACAATTATACAAAAAGGGTGTGTCCGAATTCTTCGGGCACACCCTTTTTGTATTGATATTTATAAACCGTAAGCCCCAAAGCTCACGCAATATTTATTGTTTACTTTGTTACTGTTTTACATCCCTCAAATTTTTGATCGAGTTGATAAAAATCTTTCCCTTTTCCTTCGAGATCAGTTTTTCCTCCTTAAAATCAGAAAGCATACGTGAAACCGTTTCATTTGCTGTACCGGCTATCGAAGCAATTCCATCTCTGGTAATATCAATTGTACAGGCATTGACCTCATTGATATTAATTCCACTTTTTTCGGCTACACTGATCAGCGCATTGGCCACACGTTTACGGACAGAATGATAGGCAAAACCCAACAGTTGTTCTTCTTTTTCACGAAGGTCTACAGAAAGCAATTTGATAAATTTGCTTGCTATAGCTGGCTTTTTCCACAAAAGTTCCAAAAAGGCGTCTTTCGGGATTAAAATAACCTCGCTCGGTTCAACAGCCTCTGCATAATCTTCATAGTTCTCATTCAACAACACAGAAGCATAACCAAAATAATTTCCTACGATATAAATTCCAGTTGACAACTCGCGTCCATCTTTATATGATTTAAAGCTTCGGATCTGCCCCGATTTGACATAATAGACATAAGTAGGTGAATCGTCTTTCTCAAAGATTGACTGTTTCTTCTTGATCGTTTTCACACGCGAGTTGGCGAGCAATTCCTGTAGCAATAAAACTTGCTCCTCTTCACTCAGATTTAGATCAGCGTCTTCGGGTGTATCAGCGGATAACTGCTCATGCTTTTTGAGACGGACCTCAATCGCATTCATTAGTTCCACGTCGTCAAAAGGTTTGGTCAGGTAATCATCAGCTCCCATCTCCATTGCCTTGCGCATATCCGCACGTTCGGCTTTGGCGGTCAGAAAAATAAAAGGAATTTTTGCAGTGCTTTCTATTTTGCTCAACATAAATAGTACACCATAACCATCCAATTCAGGCATCATGATATCACAGAGAATCAAATCAGGAATATGCCGGGTTGCCAAATCAACTCCTATCCGACCATTCTCCGCTGTAATAACATCATACCGTCCTGTCAACTCCAAAATCTCTGTTGTCCCCTCTCTAATGTCAATATTATCCTCAATAATTAGAATTGTCTTTTTATTTTTCATCTTATTTATCCTTCAATGGCTGATGAGAGCTAGCCTGTTTATCTTCAATGGGTCCTCTAATGCCTTGCATTTATTTCATAAGTTCATTAGCACAGATTTTCTCCACTGCTAAGGTTAAGCTTACGCTATTCAAAACTAACTTTAAATGATGTTCCTTTGTGCACCTCCGATACAAACTCCATTTTACCCTGCATAAGTTCAATATATCTTTTCACGATATTCAGCCCTAATCCTGTACCCGGAATATTCCCCGTGTTATGCGCTCTGAAAAAAGGCTCAAACAAATGCACCTGATCTTCTTCAGGAATACCGATACCGTTATCTTTGACTGAAATCGAACAGCCATCGTCATCAATACAGGTTGTAAATTCAATTAATGTATCTTCGCCCGAGTATTTGATTGCATTGGAGATCAAATTCACCAAAGCATTTTTCAATAGATTCTGGTCCAAAGAAAAATGTCCGATCTCACCGGTATGTTGATACACAATATGCTGATTTTTCTTACAGATCAATTGCATTTCCTCCGTAATCTCCTCAGCCAGTTCAACCAAATTAATGTACTGTTTGTTCATGACCACAATACCCGCCTCTAATTTTTCCAATGAGAGAAAATCGTTCAAAATACTGGTCAAGAGCTGCACCGCACCTTTGATCTTGTTGGTGTGTTTAATGATACTCGCCTTATCATCGGGGCGATCCGCATATTTTTCGATCAACGAAGCCGACAATTGAACGGAACTTAAAGGTGTGCGAAACTCATGTGAAGCCATGGAAACAAAACGCGATTTAAGCTGATTAAGTTCAATTTCTTTCTCCAAAGATTTAGAGACCTCCGCCTTTGCTTTTTCCAGCTCCGAAACCATCGATATTAGATCACGGGTTCGCTCACTAACTTTATGCTCCAATTCGGCTGCATGCTGTTTTAGCATGTCCTCAGCAGCCTTCTCGCGTGAAAGATCATGGATAAATCCCGTGAAAATATTTTTATCCTTAAGCCAGACTTCACTGACCGCAAGCCGGAATGGAAATGTTTTCCCATTCTTCTTTAATCCCATCACCTCCCGACCGATTCCAATAATTTTCTTATGGCCGGTCGTTTGATAATTATGGATATAATTATCATGATTACCCCGATCAGGTTCAGGCATTAACATTGAAACATTATGTCCTATAACTTCTTCGGCATTATAACCAAACAATTCTAAGGCAGCAGGGTTAATGCTTTCCACATTCCCCCTGTTGTCAATGGTGATAATTCCATCAATTGCATGGTCTATTATAGCCGCCAGAAGCCTTCCGCCTTCCATGATCATCGTTATTTCACCAATTTTTTGTATTTAATACGATGTGGAGTCACATCACCCAAACGTTTCTTGCGGTTCTCCTCATACTCAGTATAGTTCCCTTCAAAGAAATACACTTGAGAATCGCCTTCAAAAGCCAGAATATGTGTACAGATACGGTCCAAGAACCATCTATCGTGGGAGATCACCACAGCACAACCACCGAAATTCTCCAAACCCTCCTCTAACGCGCGCAATGTATTAACGTCAATATCATTGGTCGGCTCATCGAGTAAAAGCACATTTGAGCCTTCTTTCAATGTGATCGCCAAATGGACACGATTACGTTCTCCACCAGAAAGCACGCCAACTTTCTTTTGTTGATCAGCACCATTAAAGTTAAATTTAGAGACATAAGCTCTGGAATTTACAGAACGATTGCCTAAGATCATATTATCATTACCACCGGTGATATTTTCCCAAACAGATTTCTCAGGATCAAGATCATGGTGCATTTGATCGACATAACCCAATTTGACCGTCTCGCCTACTTTGAACGAGCCTGTATCTGGTGTCTCCTGACCTGTGATCAAGCGGAATAAAGTTGTTTTACCTGCACCATTTGGTCCGATAATACCAACGATACCGGCTGGGGGCAACATGAAACTTAAATTTTCAAATAAGATACGGTCACCATAAGCCTTGGAAATATCTGTTGCTTCAATAACAGAGTTACCCAAGCGCGGTCCTGGAGGAATAAATAATTCTAATTTTTCTTCGCGTTCTTTGGTTTCCTCAGAAGCTAATTTTTCATAGTTATGAAGACGGGCTTTAGATTTGGCATGACGGGCTTTCGGAGCCATACGTACCCATTCCAGCTCACGCTCCAAAGTTTTCTGACGTTTGGTTTCTTGCTTTTCTTCTTGTGCCAGACGTTTAGCTTTTTGATCTAACCACGAAGAATAGTTCCCTTTCCAAGGAATTCCCTCACCACGATCAAGTTCTAAGATCCATCCTGCGACGTTATCCAAGAAGTAGCGGTCGTGGGTTACGGCAATGACAGTTCCTTTATACTGTTTCAAGTGTTGTTCTAACCAGTCAATAGACTCCGCATCCAAGTGGTTGGTCGGCTCATCAAGCAATAACACATCTGGTTCTTGTAATAATAAGCGACATAATGCTACACGTCTGCGCTCACCACCTGACAAATTGGCAATTTTGGCATCAGGTTCTGGACAACGTAATGCGTCCATTGCTCTATCCAATTTGGAATCGATTTCCCAAGCATTTGTTGCGTCAATTTTATCTTGTAATTCACCTTGTCTTGCCAACAATTTATCCATTTCATCTGGATTTTCGTAGACCTCAGGCAAGCCGAATTTTTCATTGATTTCTTCGTATTCTTTTAAGGTTGCCGTAATTTCAGCAACACCTTCCTGCACAATTTCCAGTACGGTCTTTTCGAGATCCAATTGGGGCTCCTGTGCCAAATATCCCACAGAGTAACCTGGAGAAAACACGACTTCACCCTGATACGATTTGTCCAACCCTGCAATAATTTTCAATAATGAAGATTTTCCGGATCCGTTCAAACCGATCACACCGATCTTGGCACCATAGAAAAAAGATAAATAGATATTTTTTAGAACTTGTTTTTGAGGCGGATAGATTTTGTTGACTCCCGCCATCGAAAAAATAATCTTCTCGTCTGACATAAAATTTAAAAAAATTGGAAAACTCTTGTTATATTAACATACAAATGTAATCTTTTATACTGACATTTTGGACGTATAATGGTCATGGCTTAATTGTTGATGACATTATTTAAAATAATTTTAAGGTTTGAAATGTAGAATTTACTACATTTATATATCCTTAATATAAAACAGAAAGGTATTCAATGGAAGCAAAATTTTCACCGCGCGTAAAGGATGTTATATCGTACAGTAGAGAGGAAGCTTTGAGATTGCGTCACGATTATATAGGCACAGAGCATTTGTTGCTCGGCTTGATTCGTGAGGGCGATGGAATGGCGATCAAAATCCTTAAAAACATAGGCATTGACACAACTGCCCTACGTCAATCTGTGGAGGACGCAGTGAAGGGGGCATCTGTATCACGTGCACCTATTGGCAACATGCCGTTAACTAAACAAGCTGAAAAAGTGCTGAAAATAACTTATTTGGAAGCGAAAATTTTCAAGTCAGATATTATTGGCACCGAGCACCTATTATTGGCTATCTTGCGGGATGAAGATAATATCGCTTCGCAGATTTTACAGCAATATAATGTGACTTATGACATCTTCAAATCTGAAGTTGAGCAAAATAGAACCACCATCAAGGATGAAGCTCCAGGCTCTCCTACCGGTGACGATGACTTTGCTGAGGATGATCAATATATCCAACCTAAAAAGGTTTCGGATATTAAATCCAAAACACCTGTATTGGACAACTTTGGCCGAGATCTGACCAAAGCTGCTGAGGAAGGTAGACTGGATCCTATTGTAGGTCGTGAAAAAGAAATCGAACGTGTATCACAGATCTTATCACGTCGTAAAAAGAATAATCCGTTATTGATCGGTGAACCTGGGGTAGGTAAATCGGCTATAGCAGAAGGATTAGCGTTACGCATCGTGCAACGCAAAGTATCACGTGTATTGTTCAACAAGCGTGTGGTTACTTTAGATCTTGCCTCTCTTGTTGCCGGCACGAAATATCGTGGTCAATTTGAAGAGCGCATGAAAGCGGTCATGAATGAACTGGAAAAATCTCCAGATGTGATTTTGTTTATTGACGAAATCCATACCATTGTTGGTGCTGGTGGTGCTTCAGGCTCTTTGGACGCTTCTAATATGTTTAAACCAGCCTTGGCAAGAGGAGAAATACAATGTATCGGTGCGACTACACTGGACGAATACCGTCAATATATTGAGAAAGATGGTGCTTTAGACCGTCGTTTCCAACGTGTAACTATCGAGCCAGCTACACATGATGAAACTGTAGAGATCTTGAATCGTATCAAAGAGAAATATGAGGATCACCACAATGTGACTTATACGCCAGACGCGATTGAAGCCTGTGTGTCATTGACAACACGTTATATTACGGATCGTTTCCTACCAGATAAAGCGATTGACGCATTGGACGAAGCAGGTTCACGTGTACACTTGAACAATATCCATGTACCACAATCCATTATTGATATCGAGAATAAAATCGAGGAAGTCAAATTGGAGAAAAACAAGGTTGTTCGTAGTCAAAAATACGAAGAAGCTGCTAAACTACGGGATACAGAGAAAAAGCTTATCGACGAGTTGGAGAAAGAGAAGATTGCCTGGGAAGAAGAAACCAAATCTAAGCGATACACTGTTTCCGAAGAAAATGTAGCGGAAGTTGTGGCGATGATGACTGGTATCCCAGTGCAACGTGTCAGCCAATCCGACAGCCAAAAACTGTTGAATATGGGTGAACTCATGAAAGGAAGAATCATTGGTCAGGACGATGCCGTCGGTAAATTGGTTAAAGCCATCCAACGGACACGCGCCGGACTGAAAGATCCTAAGAAACCAATTGGTTCCTTTATATTCCTTGGCCCTACTGGTGTCGGTAAAACAGAATTAGCGAAAGAGTTAGCTCGATTTATGTTTGATACTGAAGACGCACTGATCCAAATTGACATGAGTGAGTACATGGAGAAATTTGCCGTGTCACGTCTAGTCGGAGCGCCTCCGGGATATGTAGGTTATGAAGAAGGTGGACAGTTAACAGAGAAGGTACGTCGTAAACCTTATGCGGTAGTGCTTTTGGATGAGATTGAGAAAGCTCACCCTGATGTATTCAACTTGTTACTGCAAGTATTAGATGAAGGTCAGTTGACCGATAGTTTGGGTCGTAAGGTGGATTTCCGTAACACAATTATCATCATGACCTCCAACATTGGAGCACGTCAGTTGAAAGAGTTTGGTCAAGGCGTAGGTTTCACCACTGCGGCAAAATCACAACAAACAGATGCACACTCCCGTGGGGTAATTGAAACCGCATTAAAAAGAGCTTTTGCTCCAGAGTTTCTGAACCGTATTGACGATGTTATTGTTTTCAATTCGTTGACAAAAGAAAATATCTTCAAAATCATTGATATTGAATTGAAATCATTGTTTAAACGAATTGCAGATTTAGGTTATATCATTAATCTGACGGAAGAGGCAAAAGATTTCATTGCTGATAAAGGCTATGACAGTAATTTTGGTGCACGTCCATTAAAACGGGCAATTCAAAAATATCTGGAAGATCCAATTGCAGAAGAAATCCTCAAGGGAAATGTGCAAACAGGTTCAGTTTTAACTGTCAGCATCAATCCGGAAACCAAAGATATTGAGGTCTCTAGCTCAGATCCGAAGTCTTCAAAAGATACAGCTGAGAAATAATCGCTTGCTGTACTCGAAATAATTTCAAGAAAATGCACCATTGTGGTGCATTTTTTGTTATAAAGAAGGTTGACGTTAAACTTTCGCACTATTTTATCGTCCTATAATAAAAAATGTCACAAATAACACAAACGATATGAAAAGACTTTTATTCGCAGCTTTAATTGGAACCGCCGCCTTGGTTTCATTCTCTTCTTGTAAAAAGGAGTATATTACTAATTCCCTGCCGGGCACAACCTACAAATTTGATGTACCTGGCGCGACTTATCAATGGAAAACTGAAGGAAATCCCAGAACTTTTGTGATCTCGGTTCCCTTCAATGAAATTGATTCTAAATATTTTGAGTATGGACAAGTCGCTGTCGCTATTGCTTTTAATAGTAATCCCGATTTCTATATCAACCTTAATGGAAACAATATTCCTACGACATCTGGCCCCTATAATTTTAGGGTAGAGTATTCTTTTTATGATGGCAAAATTGATGGGGATTTAAATATCTACGCTGATTACCTCGGCACAGGAACAGTAACCCCTCCACCCCCGTTCCGAGCGAAGGTCACTTTAACCGACGGAAACAACGGCGGTCAATAATAAAATACCAAAGCCTCAGAACTACGCTGAGGCTTTGGTATTTTATTAGGAGGTTTCATGATTTATACCTACCCTTTCAATAACAGCTCGCCATGCCTCACCACAGCATCCGTTGGCTTTGCTCCCTCTCAACATCTGTGCTATCTCTTTTACCCTTCCTGATTGATCTAAAAATACTATTTTCCACATGACGTGCTTATACTTATATCTTTTGGCTTCAGGCCCCACCAATTATTCGATATCGTCGGAAAGGGAGAAATTACACGAACCATTCAATTAAAAAAATATTTCCCTTCAAAAAACGATCTCTACAACAACAAACGCTACTTATTCCAAATCAAACTTTCCTTTAATAATTTTTCCACGATACTATTCTTTAAAAATTAAATATTTTATTAATATTCACAACCAGAATCACATAACAACATACTGCAAAATTAATAGCATCACCAAAACTTAACACATAAAATATAATTTTTTCACAAAATATAATTTGCCTTACAAAAAACAAACACTACATTTGCAGGGAAAATTAACACATTAATTATGAAACAAAAATTCATTATTCTATCACTGGCTTTAGTAACTATTTTCAATTCTTGTAAAAAAGAACATTTAACTAATGGCCTAAACACCAGCCAAAGGTCTGCAGGAGATAAGGATCTAGATCTTTTAGGATATGGCTATGATGCTACAGGAAATTATGCTGACGAAATGTTTGGTAAAGGAATGGTTGTTGATGTAAAAAAAATTAGATCTGAAAATCGTAAAAGGATTGAAGAAGGAGAGATAAGTCGTCAAGATTTTTCTGAAAATTCTGCAGAAGATTCTAGGACATATATTTCGAATATCTTAAAGAATATAAATATTGACACAAAGCTCCTATTATTCTCTTCAACATTAAGAAGTAAGTTTTTGAATTATGATTCTACTGACACAAAATATTCTTATGCATCAGTTGATAAACTCATTATCAGAAAAAAACTAACTATAAATATGCTACCTGAAGAGATAAAGAAGAGTTCTCTTTCCTCAAATTTTGTTGAAGATTGCGAAATTATGACTCCTCAAGAAATCATTAAACATTATGGAACACATGTCCTTATGGATATAACATTAGGGGGGAAAATAAATGTAACTTATCGATCTGAGATTAATAGTACCGACAAGAGAAACAAAGTAGATATTGGAGCCAAGGCTGGAACCTTTAAGGTATTCGGATTAGGAATGTCTGCCAGCGGAGGAATTAATATCGATGAAAATGAATTACGTGAAAATAAAAATCAAAGTTTAGTTTATTCTGCTATTGGAGGTGATCCCTCTATTAATATTGCGGGAACAACGAACTTAACTCCTGGCAATATACAAAACAGAGAATTAGATCTAACGAAATGGCAAAATAGTGTAACTCTAGATAACTCTCATTTGATTGATATTGGCAAAGATGGTCTTCTCCCGATTTATGAATTGATTCCAGGCCATAAAGCAGTAGTTGTAAAAGAATACTTTTTAAAAAATTTACAAAAATTAAAGAAAGTGTTAGATTATCAAAATGTAGGGGACATAGTTTATTACAAACGAAATTCAAGATTAGATGAAACAGAGATTCAATATGATTATTTATTGATGAATATGCCTGATGGCTTCAAAATCGTATCTTTCACAAATGTAGTTAATGGAGCCAGAGATAATACTTCAATACCAGTTCAACAATTATTCCCCAAAACCAATTTATTCGGAGATAGAAACGTTGATTGCTACGAGAAAAATGACAATTCAATACGAGCATATGATGAGCTATTTACTAGAACTCAAGGTAAAAATGCATTCGCTAATTTAAGAACGAACTTAGAGCAAAGTGGTGTTCTAGCTACTATGAAAGCATATACTCCAACTAGTTCATCCAGAAAAGATTGGAGTGTAGACTTGGTACAATTGACTTCTACTAATCAATACTTTGTTAGATATTCGCAATATACTAAAACACAAGCCAATGCTACAGAAACTAGATCTGATATATTTTATCCTATCGCAAAAAACGATATAGCAAGATATGGTTTTAACATTCAAAATGTGAAACAAATAGCAAGCACTGGATCATCTTTAATTAGTAAATCTTTCTAAAAATTATTTTTTTCAGAATGTAATGCTAAAAATTTATTTGCTAACTTTTGTCTTATCGTTTTGGAAAATTGCTTATAGTCAGGTTGAATGGAACTATTCCATTCAACCTAAAATTGTTCAGAATAGTTTCTCTTGGGATATTGCTGGTAATTCAGCGGGAGAAAACCCAAATGTTTTATCAGAATTATCTTGGAAAGATATTATGCAAATCGGAATAACGACACAGGTCGGAATAAAATTCAAAAATAAATTTTCAGTTGATTTCGCCTATAATTTTTCAAAAACCGTTAAGGGAACAGTTAGTGATATAGATTATTCAGAGGACAACAAAAACGCTATCACAGAAAATCAAAAATATAATAGTGATAAGGGAAATTCCAAATCTTACAATCTAAACTTCGGTTATATTATACATAAACATTGGGGAGAGTTAGATATATGTGCCAATGCAATTTATGAAAAAAACACATATTTTCTCTTGGCTTCTGAGAAACACCTTCATAGTAGTTATCAGCCGAAATTTATCGGAGGGGGACTCGGAATTACAGCAAAAGTAAATTTAAATTCAGATTTTGAATTAAATGTATCTAATATTTATTCGCTAAATAAATATACTGCGACTGCAGATTGGAATTTGCGAACAGATTTTTCTCATCCCAAAAGCTTTGAGCATACAGCGACAACTTGTAGAATTTACGGTCAATATGGTATCAGTTACAAATGGAAAAAACAAATACACATTGCTCCATTTATCGCTTACACTAAATATGTGAATATTGGAAATGGTTTAGATAAATTGTATTACAATAATGGAGATATTAGTTACACCAGACTAAACAATGTCAAATCAATCTCGAAGGAAATTGGCATTAAATTCATCTATATTCTTTAGATTCTACAAAAAACTTAGAAATACCTTTTTTTTATTCTATAACTAAACTCATTATCAAATACCAACTATAAAGTAATAGAATCAAGCAAAAAAAACCAAAAAAATATCTACTCAATAAATTAATATTAAAAAAAACCGTCAAATTACCCCCCTTTCAACAACAACTCAGCATGCTCTACCGCAGCATCTGTCGGGTTTGTTCCACTCAGCATCTGTGCGATCTCTTTTATCCTTCCGGATTGATCCAAACGAACGATATTTGATATGGTACGATTGGTGTTATCTTCTTTGTATACTTTAAAGTGCGCTGCCCCTTTTGAAGCAATTTGTGGCAAATGCGAGATGGCAATCACCTGCATATTTTCGGCTAGATTTTCCATGACCTCCCCCACACGTAATGCAACCTCACCCGAAATTCCAGTATCGATCTCATCAAAAACAATCGTTGGTAAAGCCGAAGTTTTAGCAACCAGCGACTTTATCGCCAGCATCACACGAGAAAGTTCTCCCCCTGAAGCTACACGATGGATAGATTGCAATGGCTGCCCCTTATTGGCCGAAAATAGAAACTGAATGGTATCTATTCCAGATTCACGCATCTCGCCTTCTTTTAATGGTTCTAATACAATCTGAAGCATCGCATTTGACATACCGACATTCGACAGGGTATTTTGCACGTCCTTGGCAATCCTATCCAGCACTAATTTGCGCGCTTCCGATAGTTCCTTCGCATTCCGCAATGCAATCGCTAACTTCTGCACAACCTCAGCTTCCAGTCGCTCCAATTGTTCATCGGAGGAATTGATAGCGATTAGCTTTGTCTCCAGATCATCTCTAAGCTGAATGAGTTCCTCAACAGAATCAACATGATGCTTTTTCTGTAATGAATAAAGTAAGCTCAATCGTTCATTAATCTCCAATAAAGTTCCTTCATCCAATTGTGTATCTTCTTCAAGTGAGGCCAACTCGGCAGCCACATCTTTCAGCTCAATCAAGGTACTTTTCAATCGCACAGAGAGATCAGACGCTTCGGGCAAAAAAGAAGATATACCCTCAACTTGTGTCATTGTATCTTTCAATTGCGTCAATATTGCCGTATCTTCGTTTTCCAACAAATGCGAAGCAGCATTTAGGGCCCGTTTGATATCCTCTGCATTTTCCAATTGACGCTGCTGCTGTTCGAGTGTCCCCTGTTCTTCAGCAACCAGTTTCGCTCCATCCAGCTCATCAAACTGAAATTGAAAATAATCCAATTCTATCGCTGCCTTCTTTACCGTCTCTTTCAGTTCCTCCAATTCCCGCTTTGCCTTTTTATAGGCAGCATAGCTTTCTTTGTAGTTCTGTTTCAATACAAATGAACCAGCAACACTATCAATAACCAGAAATTGAAATTCCTCCGTATTGACCTGCAAAGTCGCGTGCTGCGAATGTACATCGATCAATTGCTCGCCCAATTGCTTTAGTATCGCCAATGTAACTGGCGAATCATTGACAAAAGCACGGGATTTACCATCTGGCGTTATTTCCCTTCTGATAATCGTATGATCCGCATAATCTAAATCATTCTGCTCAAAGAAGTTATTTAATTGATAAGCTCCAATTTTAAACTCTCCTTCGATCACGCATTTTTTTGATGGATCAAAAAAATGTTTCCCCTCTGCTCTGTTGCCCAAAATCAGGGAAAGTGCTCCCATAATAATGGATTTACCCGCTCCAGTCTCCCCAGTAATCATATTCAAGCCACTATCAAATTGGATTTCCAATACATTGATCAGGGCATAATTCTTAATATGTAAGGTATCTAGCATATTCTTGAAGGTCTATTTTACAGTTGAGAGGAAAACCGTTCCTCATCCGGATTAATCGTATCTTTTATGATCCTTTCTTTAGTAGGTAATTTACCTAAAACTCAGCCGATTTCAATGCATTTTGTTTCAAAAAAATATTGCACCGGTTTCGAACACTGTCTTCTTGAATTTTATTTAACGGTACTAAATACTAAAAATAATATCAAAATTCCAAATAAAAACTAAATATTATAGTTAAAAACACCTTTTTTATAAACGATTTATAGTGCTTTCATTTGTAAATGTCACTTCAAATCCATCATATTGATCGTACCAGGATGAACCAACCACAGCGAATTACTCCGCAGATTCCCTGCGGATAAACACGACTTTTTGACAATAAAATGTTTGCCAGTGACAAAATAATGTACTCTGATTATTATGTGAGCATGAATAAATCACTATTTTTACAGCATGCAAGATTACAGTGCAACGCTCAAAAAATACATGCCCGAAGAAGCAGCTCCGATTATATCCAATTGGATAAATCACACAGCATGCTTATTTAAAATTTCCCGGTCCAGAAGCACCAAACTGGGGGATTATCGTGCGCCATTTAAGGGTAGTCCACATCGTATCTCAGTCAATCATGACCTGAATCCTTATTCCTTTCTGATCACGACCATACACGAATTTGCACATCTTCAGACCTGGAATAAGCATCAACACCGCGTAAAACCACATGGGACTGAATGGAAGAAACATTTTAAGGAGTTGATGGATCCTTTTTTAAAACTCAGTATCTTCCCAACCGATGTCAATAATGCGATACACAGTTATATGGAAAATCCAGCGGCATCGAGCTGTACCGATCTTCATCTCTTTCGGACATTGAAGGCCTATGACAAGGCCAAAAGCAATGCACTCACAGTAGAAGCATTAGAAGATGGACATTTTTTTAAATTAAAGAATGGAAGGTCTTTTCAGCGAATTGAGAAAATACGAAAACGCTATAAATGTATGGAGTTAACCAGCAAACGCATGTACCTTTTCAACCCAATTGCAGAGGTATTTCTGCTAGAACAATGATTTTTAACAAATACATTCATTATATTTTTATCTTTGCTAACTTAGGAAACAATTAAAGAGAGCTTTTATGTTACACTTACACTCGACAATAGCAATTGTCTTATTGCTAGCCCTGGTGATATCTATTGTGATCACCTTAATGAACTATTTAGGCAACAAACCTTACAACCGTAAAATTGCCTTATTAGGTTTTATCGTATCGCATATTCAATTATTAGTGGGATTGATCTTATACTTTTATTTGAAGTATCCATCGATGATCTCTGGCGCCGTGATGAAAGATCCAACATTGCGTTTAAAAATCATTGAGCACCCTTTAACGATGATCATTGCCATTGTATTGATTACCATCGGTTACTCAAAAGCTAAAAAGATGGAAAATTCAAGAAAAGCAAATCAAACTGTTGTGATTTTTTACATCATCGGTTTAATTTTAATGCTTGCTCGTATTCCATGGGGTACCTGGTCATTATTTGCATAGTCTATACAGCATTCATAGCAAAAAGGCATCAATTGAATAATTGATGCCTTTTTTTGGCCTATCGAATAAATAATTACCCCGCAATAGTTTACCCGCTTTCTCTTTGATGGCACTCTTTTCCATGCTGCCCTTTTCTGTCTGGGGTAAAATTTCACATGTGTGTGAACTTACTTTACTCTTATCAACTTCCTATTAAAACATCACATATAGGCACAAAAAAGCCCCAGTAAAAACTGAGGCTTTCCAATATCATTAAATGACTTTTAATTAGTCACGATTTTTTCCAAATCCCAAAATCCCGAAAACAGTTTTAAATGCAATAAGCGTACCTATGATCAATGAGATATTTGCTATCGCGGAGAACAAAAATGTTTGTTGTCCCATTGCAGTACATACATCCGGTACAAAACGGATAAATGTGCCTATTAAACCTAAAGCGATAGCTACTACCAATGTTTTGTAGTAATGAGTTTGATTCGCATTATTATCAGTTGTCTTTGGAGCTCTTGGTTGTACAGTTTCTGCCATTTCTATTTCGATTTTATTCGATACAAATGTACAAAATATTCTATGTTTGAAAAATAAAATTAAAAAAACCAGCAAGGATTGAAATCTTCCTAGAAAAAGCTCTGTTCATATACTAATAAATAGATTAAAAGTCAATGGTCTTATCTCGAATTACCAACTGTTAATTCCATTCTGCAAAGCCTTCTCATAATTCGCTTTATTGAACGAATATAAATCCGGCGGTTTTCGAGCACTTCCCTTTCGCTGCTCATCCAATTTAACAAGTATGTCCATATTTTTGATCTTTCGATAAAAATTCCCGCGGTTGAGCGTTCGCCCAAGAATAGTCTCATAGAGCCGCTGCAATTCCGGCAATGTGAATTTTTCTGGCAGGAGATTATAGCCTATTGGCTTGTAGGTAATACGCTCACGAAGAGTCATCAATGCTTTTTGGATAATCTCTTTATGATCCATCGTTATCTGATAACGATCGAGACTATTTACCTCCAACCAGTCAAACTTCTCGCTTAACGCATCTGCTTTGGGAGATACACTGACGTAATCAACTAATGCATAATACCCTATAGAAATAAATCGCTGCTTCTGCCATAGTCCGTCGTCATAATCATCAAAGTGGCTTTCGTTTCGTCCTTTTTTTCCAAATACTGCGAACTCCTCCAGAAATATATTACTCACCCCGGCTCTTTCTTTGAGAATATTTACAGCCGCCACATCAATATCTTCCTCTTTCCTTACAAAACCTCCGGGTAAAAACCATTGTTGATTGAACTTCATTTTAATTGCTAAAACCTTAAGTTCATTCTGATTAAAACCAAAGACAACTGTATCAATAGAAATATGGGGTATACAATCTCGGTAAAATTTCTCGGATTTTTCTATAAGCTGTTTTTGGTCATTCATTATTAATCTTTTCTGGTTAGGACAAAGTTAAGCCCATAAGATGCAAGAACCAAATCTAATCCCTTTCCTGTTCAGCTTCGACACAGTTGCAATTATGAAAATTATAAATTAAATGATTTATTTCAATAATAAAATAATCAATTATCAAAATTAACAGCAAATAATGACAATATTTTTAAAATAATTTTGCTTTTATCAAAAAAAGGAAGTAATATTGAATGCTTCTATATGAAGCATATAAAAATAAGGGAAATATTACTGAATCCTGAGCGGATGGTTTGAACAACCTTTTTTATTATCTGAGCATATACCAATTATTAAATGCCGTAAGTACAAATCAATATTTCATCAGGTAACAATTTTTATAAACAGATTAATTGATAATTATGAACAACTTAAAGCTGACAATTTCGACACTGGGATTGGCACTTTCCTTCGGTTCTGCTTTTGGCCAGCAGATAGACAGTATTGCCGTAAAAAAAACGGCAGCGGCGTCTAAAGAAGACAACAACAGAAATGTGATGCTGAATGCAGCAAACAATACAGGGCCAAGGGATGTAAACATTGGTCTCCCAGGTACCGTTGGAGGAATCACTATTCTAGAAAATGATCTGCCAGTAGTCTACTTTTTCTGGCCTGAGCTACCTAATAAAACATGGAGACCAAGCTCAAGTTTAGAGAAAACGGGACTATTAAAGATGGATCAGCTTGCCAACAGCATGGGTGATCTCGGGTTTGCCGTAAATTCCTATTCGCAAACAGGTACCAGAGAACGTAAGATAAAGGGTAAACTCACAACGAGCAATTTTGGCTGGCTTCAGGCCGATGCAAATATCTCCGGCCCCATCTCCAAAAATGGATGGGCTTATACTGCGGGTGCATTTATGAATTACGATCCATCTACTTTCAAATTAGGTTTTGCGAGAAATGTTGATGAGACAAAGATCTTTAGAGCCGGGATAACAAAGTGTTTTGATAATAATAAAGGACAATTCACAGCATTATATAAATATGCGGATTCTTATAACATTGGTAACTATGCTGTTTTCCAGTATGGTGAAAAAGGTAAGGTGACCGAACTGGACGACTTTAGAATTGGCAGGGACTCTTATGTTGTGCGTGATGGACAGATGAAGCTCAAGGATATTCGCTCCGGAAAAGATTACTGGGCAGCGATGAATGGTAGTGATAATCGGGCGGTATCTCATAACATCGATATCTTTGGTAATTATCAACTGGATAACGGCTGGAATTTCAAATATTCTACAAGGGCGCATTTTGCAAAAGTTAAAGTAGCTACCATTATTCCGTTGAGTATTTTTAATGCAGATCAATCCGCTGGTTACAAACTGGCTTCAGATAATAGTACATATGTCGGATCTGTTGGAACGCAACTGGGGATGCATACAACAGAAACACCTGTAACCAATATCGCGGGGCGTTTCTCCCTTAACAAACAGCTTGGAGGACATAATCTGACAATAGGGCTCTTGGAACAATATTATAAAATAAAAGATTTCACTTCAAACCGCACATTCTTTTTCCAAACAGTAGGTCCCCAGCCGCAGCGCCTAGTCTCGCCAAACACAGATACTGATGGTTTTTATAACCAAAATGTTGGCGGGGAATACCATAGCGGCATTGAAAATAAACTGTCGCTCTACGCGACTGACGACTGGAAAGTATCTGACAATTTTAACCTGAATGTTGGTTTACATGTAAGAAATCATCTGGTTGACGGCAAATTCTCCATGACACCGAGATCACCCGGATTTACTTTCAAGCAGGATGATTTTAAAAAGATCAACGAAAATTGGATGCATATAGCAGGGAGCATTAATGCAACCTATAATGTCATTAAGAATTTTGGAGTGCTCGCAAACTTCCTATACACAGAAGAAAACAGACGACTGGAAAGTTATTCACAAGCCTACGATCCCAATTTGGATAAAATCAAAAGTCCCTTGGGTGCATTGGGTGTTTTCTGGAACACGCAATGGATCCAGCTAATTTCTCAAGCGACCTATTTAAAAAGAAATGGATATCTGGGTAGGTATAATCTTGTTAACCCGAACAATTCGACTGATGCCCAAACAACGAGCTTAGACTACAGTATCAAAACATTTGGCTGGACAACGGATTTTCTGCTTAATCCATTCAAAGGATTTAACCTGCATTACCTCTTGACCTTACAAAGTCCAAAGTATGACCAGTTTAAATTTGATGCATTTGGAAAGGACTACAATTACAACGGAAACATTGTTGTTGGTGTATCAAAAGTTTTGATGGAGATTGACCCCAGTTATACGTATAATAAATGGCGTGCTTGGGCTAGTTTTCGCTATTTCGGAAAGCAATATGCCAACCTGACCAATGTGCTATACTTTGCTCCACGTTGGGAAACATTTGGAGGTATAAATTATACAATGAACAAGAATATCAGTATCGGAGCAACGGTTATTAACTTCCTGAATCAGAGAGGTGCCAGTGGAACGATCAACGGCGCTGAGCTTATTACGGAGGCAAGTCCATATTATGGCAAACTATTGACAGGAAATTATATTATGCCGCTAACGGGGCAATTATCCATAAACTTTAACTTTTAACACTAAATAGAAATGAAAAAAACAGTTTTAAACATCGCTGCTCTGTTTTTATCAGCACCAGCATTTTCGCAAAATATTCAAATTATCAATAATTTTAAAGGGCCAACTTTAGGCTACTCGACCGAATCTGGGGTTAAGATCCTAACAATTAGTGGTAATAAATTCAAAGATCTTAACAAGAATGGAAAACTGGACAAATATGAAGACTGGCGTTTACCGGTAGAAGAAAGGGCCAAAGATCTTGCTTCAAAATTATCCGTAGAGGAGATCGCGGGTCTGATGCTTTATAGTAGGCATCAGGCGATCCCAATGGAAGAAAAAGGATTCTATATGGGTACATATAATGGAAAAGTGTTTTCTCAGAGCAACGCCGATGCTTCGGACCTTACTGATCAGCAAAAGAATTTCCTAAAGGACGACAATCTACGTCACGTGTTACTCAAAGGAACACTATCGCCTGAGGTCGCAGCGAAATGGAACAATAAGCTTCAGGCTTATGTAGAAGGTCTAGGACCAGGTATTCCAGCCAATAATTCATCCGACCCAAGACATAATGCCTCTTCAACAAGTGCCGAATTCAGCGCCGGTGCCGAAGGTAACATTTCAATCTGGCCTGACGGCTTGGCCATGGGAGCCACTTTTGACCCCGAACTCGTTCGCGAATTTGGACATATCGCCGCTCAGGAGTATCGCGCACTTGGATTGACAACCGCGCTATCTCCACAGGTAGATCTAGCAACTGAACCGCGCTGGTACAGGATAGCCTATGTGTACAGCGAAAGTCCCGACCTAACAAAAGATATGGCCAGAGCATATATCGATGGCTTCCAGACCACATTGGGCAAAAGCACTGTCAAAAGTGGCTGGGGTATTCAGAGTGTGAATGCGATGGTCAAGCACTGGCCCGGCGGTGGCCCGGAAGAAGGAGGTCGTGATGGGCACTGGGCAATGGGTAAATATGCAGTATATCCCGGAAATAATTTTCAGAACCATCTAAAACCTTTTATAGAAGGAGCCTTTAATTTACCTGGAGGGACAGAGGAGGCATCAGCTGTGATGCCCTACTACACCATAAGTTATAATCAAGACACCAAAAACGGTGAAAACGTAGGCAATGGATTCAGCAAATATCTGATAAGTGATCTTCTCCGTGGTCGATATGGTTATGACGGTGTTGTATGCACAGACTGGCTGATCACTGCTGACGAAGGTAAAACCCCAGGGACTTTTGCCGGAAAACCTTGGGGAGTGGAGAAACTTTCTATTGCAGAGCGTCATTATAAAGTCCTTGAAGCCGGAGTAGATCAATTCGGCGGAAACAATGACAAAGGTCCTGTGCTCGAGGCCTACCAAATGGGGATAAAAGAGCATGGTGAAAAATATATGCGCAACCGTTTTGAGCAATCAGCAGTCCGCTTATTGAAGAACATTTTTAGAACCGGGCTATTTGAGAATCCATACGTAAACGTCGAAGAGACCAAAAAGATTGTAGGTAATCCTGAATTTATGAAAGCAGGCTATGAAGCTCAGGTTAAATCCATCGTCATGCTCAAAAACAAAGGATCATTGTTACCAATTAAGGAAAGAAAAACAGTATATATTCCCAAAAGATATTCTCCCGCGGCTTTTAACTGGTGGAATGTATATACCGAGGCCTCCTTCGATTATCCGGTCAATCTCGATATGGTAAAAAAATATTATGACGTTACGGAAGATCCTGCAAAAGCTGATTTTGCACTGGTTTTTGTTGAAAGTCCGCGCAGCGAAAATGAGGGATACAGTGATATCGACAGAAAGGATGGCGGAAATGGTTATGTTCCCGTATCTCTTCAATACAACACCTATACTGCAACTGAGGGCAGGGAGAAAAGTATCGCCGCTGGAGACCCAGTTGTTGACCCTACCATTACCAACCGCAGCTATAAAGACAAAACTGTTACGGCATCTAATTTTACAGATTTGCGAACAATACAAAATACTTATAGAGCGATGAACGGAAAACCTGTTATTGTATCAGTAACGGCTTCAAAACCAATGATATTTTCCGAATTCGAAAAACATGCGGATGGAATCCTGATGAACTTTAACGTTTCAAGCCAAGCTATACTGGATATTTTATCGGGAAAATACGAACCATCGGGTCTGCTTCCTCTTCAAATGCCTGCTGATATGAAAACTGTTGAACAGCAACAAGAAGATGTCCCTTATGATATGCAGGTACATAAAGATACGGAAGGTCACAGTTATGATTTTGGATTCGGAATGAACTGGTCTGGAGTGTTAAAAGATATAAGAACCGAAAAATATAGGAAATAATACAATAAATGCTGAAAGAATTAAAGCCGGATCTTATTCTCCGGTTTTAATTCTTTACTTACAGGGCTTTTCAGTCCATTGAATTGGACAGGTTCAATTTCCAATTTTATTTTAGTGCTCTTTCAAACATTTTTTAATTTAAATTATCTGTTGTGGCCTACCCTTTCTTATTTAAAATATAATTGGCGATTTTCAAAATTTCTCCTTTTACTGCGCTCCCAAAATAAGCTTTTAGTTCTTCAGCGAGTAGAATACCTATTCTATCTAATTCGTTTGCCTGCCTCTTTATTTCTCTTTTGAATTTCGGCATGCTATCACCTAGCTCATGGAACAACTGGAGGTCGGAATAGATCGAACTTTCTCTTAGTTCCTTCGAAAATGTTTCACAGTCCTGGTCCAAAAATAACAATGCGACTACTAGCCATTTCAGGTGTTCGGCATCTTGCTTTTCAATGTAGTTGGGTTCTTGGGTAAATTGCTCAATTTCTATCTGTAACAAGGTAATTAAATCATTCGCTTCATAAGCCGAATCAAGCTCTCGAACAATGTCACTACGTCTAATTCCGGCATCCTTAGTCAGCTCGAGTGTTTCGGCACATTTATCCATCAAGCGATTGTACAATTCAGCAATTTCCTGAGGTTTTTCACCCATTTTTTCCCCTGTAAAATAGGACATTGGTTTGAAACCAAAGGTTTCTTTGATCTGTTCGGCAAGCAATTTTCTCCCTCGCTCGCTATCGTCCTTTGTAAAATCAAAATTCTTAGATGGCATTAGCCGGGAAAGAATGTCTATCAGTTGATCTTTTTCTATTGGTCTCATCAGGGGAGAATCATTTGACCATTTTGCATAGAAGACAAGTAGTTCAGGTGTAGCAGGAACAAGCTCAAAAGATAAGATACAGGTCTCGCAAATTGCCTTTTTCAATATTTCCTGCTCATTGGAAGTAAAAGTTTCTTTATTATACTCCAGCTCCATTAACTGGGCCAAATTGATATAAAAATGAGCCAGTCTAGTTTTGGATTCCGAGACCAATCTAAAAGAGAGAGACTTAAGAGTTTCATTAAGCTTTATTTCCTGTTTCTGTTCTTTTTTCTTCGTAGATGTCATCTGAAGGAGCTCATCAAATTTCATGAGCAAGGCTGCACGATCCATTTTATCCAACTTCAAAAGCATTTTTTTTTCAGCAGCGTTTGGTTGATAAGATACCTGTATACCATCAGATTTTTTCACCTCTTGTGGTAGAGCTACAGGCGGAGCCAAGTGATATTCTCCTAGACATTTCATCAAAAGATGCTCGCAAAGGCAGCTGAATCTTTCGACGTCGGGAACACTATTAGCAATCTCTGTCAGCAAGTCACTTATATAATCATCAATACGTTCATCTACATAAATCTCTATTCCTTCGATCTCTCCAAAAGGCTTCTTATCGGACTGATTGAGAAGATTCCTAATGACGGAATGTTCATCCAGATGAGCCAAGCATTCGGGTCGGACAAAAAGATCGAGGTAAATATGTTCCCCAGATAATAGATTTTCTTCCATCTGGCGATCCCCCTGCCAGAACAGGTAATTTTTTCGTTGTTCAATAATAGAGTTATCTTCTCCATCACGATATCCAATATCTCCTCCATTTCCCCATCGTATACTAAGACAAATAACTGATTCAGAAACCTGGGAGATGAAGGTTTCCCTCTCATCAATTGCATACTGCCGATAGGACAACAACCATCCGATACCTATAACTTCCAACGAATCAACAGTCCAGCCCTCCCCGTTATCCTTTTTCCTTGCAACCATAACTTTACCCCCTGTCGTGGGTTCCGGAAAATTGAAACTTAATGATGGAACTTGTTTTCTTATGCTTCTGTGGGTAAGCTTTAGCATATTTTTCTTCATAAACTTCTTTTTTATAATTGGTCTTTTCATCACAGTTCAAGAAATACATTGAACGTTTTACTCCATAATTTAGATAATCACTAGTGGCTATTTGAATTATGATGCAATAGTCACAGAAAAAGAAACAAGCTATCTGTAAACCTTATTTTATATCAGCCTCTCAAAATTACTTTTCCAGGTGCTACCTAAAGTTAAGGACTGCGAACAGCTGAATTATGATTAAAACCATTCCAATAGCGGTTAAAATCATAACTAGTCGAAATTGCAGGTCACTTTAATTTGCTGAGAAACCCCTAATTTGATAGTAACAGATCTTTGATTTTTAATGGTCTATTTTCGGATCAGCTCCAAAAACAAATAAATTAGATAATTGAGAAATGAAATATTATATTAGATCTTAAATCTGAGGTTCAGATCTCCAAATTAAGGCTATACCAATTTTTTACATCTATTAATTACCTAAAAGAATGGCGCTATTTGACATCTTTAAGAAAAAGAAAACAGACAGTACATTTCCTGAAAATGAACTTGAGAAATGCTTAATTGATGCGGCTTCTAACGTCACTGTACACAAGGAATTCTTCCAAAAATTATTGTGGAATAACATATATATATTGACAATAGACCAAACTGATTCTGACGAGAAAATGGAAAATTCAGGATACGTGAATATCAGAGCAGCTACCTTTGACGAAGGTCAGGTACCTATATTTACCTCAATAAATAGAATCTTTGATAAAGGCATAATAAAAAAAAATGTGACTTATCTTGGTCTTAAAGGGCAGGATCTATTTGAAAGAATCAAAGGATCCACTTACCTACTAAACCCGTATTCAGATCATTGTAGAGTGTTGACACCTGAGGTTATTGAAGATCTGCTCAATGGGTCGATATATGACAAAATTGATGCTCAGGCCTTGGAAAGGAAACAAAGGGATGAATTCAATGCGCTATTTGACCAGGCAGCCGAAAGGCAGGAATCTCTGATCTATCTAGATGGATTACGTTTCAAGGGCATTACCTCTAACGAGGCGAAGGAACTTGAAAAATCAATACAAGACTTTCGTCAGTGTCTTGAAACTGTTCCCGATCACTGGCAAAGTATGTTTTTAATGGCCAAGGCTTTACAACGATTGGAACGACATACTGAAGCGCTTGAACAATTTGAAGCTGCATGTAATATAGAACTGGGAAATCATTTGATTCCGATGGAAGCTTCAACAGAAGCAATGCATATCAAAGACCTGGATAAAGCTTTATTTTATTCAGAAGAATCTTTGAAAAGAAACCCTAATGATATCGCTTCGATGGGTAATCATGCTATGAATTTGCTTATCGCTTTTAGAGATACGGAAGCACTATCGACAATCGAAAACGCAATTAAATTGGCACCGAATGACAAAATAAATAAAAATATTGCATCCATTGTGCGGGATGTCATTGCTGGAAAACGTAAAAGGCCAACTTTTGAAGATGCAGTAGGATAGCGTAAAATCTCATGATTTACTCAACTCCACCTTTGCTTACAAAGCTATCCAGTTCTTTATTTACCTCATCCAGCAACTGCTTTTCGGTAGGCAGGTAAAGCTCGTATTGACTGGCTACGATCTGTTTTTGTTCTTCGGGAAGGGTAAATTTTACGACCGCATCATTTTTACTCGCACAAAGTAAAATACCAATGGTGGGATGCTCATGTGGGAGCTTTTCAATACGATCGTAATAATTGACATACATTTGCAATTGACCTATATCCTGATGCGTTAATTTGTGTGTCTTGATTTCGATGATCACAAAGCTTTGCAATAGACGATTGTAAAAAACTAAATCAACAAAGAACTCATCGCCTTCAATATGTATACGTTTTTGGCGGGCAACAAAGGAAAAGCCATTTCCTAATTCCAGTAAAAACTCCTGTAGATGGGTGATAATAGCGCCCTCAAGATCTTTTTCATAATACGCACTCTCTCGCTTTAAACCTAAAAACTCGAGTACCATTGGATCTTTGATGATCTCTTTAGCATCGGAAGGCATCTTTTCTCTTTTTGCAACAGCCAACACACTTTCTTTATCGTTACTAAGTAATAGGCGTTCGTATAGATTGGTATTGATCTGCCGCTCAAGCTGTCGGACAGTCCAGTTATTCTTTATGGTTTCGGCGACATAAAACTCTCGCTGTTCCTCGCTATTAAGACTTAAAAGTAGCTTGTATTGACTCCAACTCAATTGTGTCCACAGTGTAGACACAATTGGAAAGGTGCGATAAAACTGGCGGTACCAATTCAACTGTCTAGCGGAAAAACCACTACCAAACTCAGGTTGCAGCTCCTCTGAAAGATATTTTATGATGTATTTCCCATAATCAGCCCTATCCTTACCTTCTTGCTCCTCTTCGAAAATACGTTTGCCGATATGCCAATACATCAATGTACGCTGATGATCGACAGCACGAATAGCATTGTCTCTGGATTTGGAAATAATCGCCTTTATGTCCGATATTAAAGTTTGATCTGATAACATAATTATCTATTTAATTGGTATTACTTCTGTAAGTGAATAATACAAAGATAGCTAAACACAAATTGAAATACTAATTGTTTTAGCAAAAACATATTTTCAAATGCTTTTTTATTAAACCTCATAATCCGCCTTAAAAACCTATTAAACGACATTTAACAGACGCATAGCTTCCAGTTCTCCCTCTGCCAGACACATCAAATAAGTCAATCGTTTAACAAGTTGATATTGCTGCGATATCATAAAGTTTAATTAACTTCACCTTACTAGAAGAAAAGTAAATGAAAATAACTGAAAAATATCTATTGGGCTTAAAAAACGCGTACTATGACAACAATGGTGAGGAAACTTGGGATCATTTTGACCAGATCAGACATGGTGCAAGTAAAGCGGATATGGAGAAGCTCAAAGAGATATTTCCAGATGTCCCTCAGCCACTCGTAGAACTGCTTGAATATGTTGATGGAACCTATTGGAGAACCTATGCCGACGAAGAAATTGCCTTCTTCTTTTTAGGATCTGACGTAAACGAATATCCTTATTATATGCTTTCTTCCAAAGAGATGATAGATAATCAACATATTGCGTACACATATTATGCGGATTATATTGACCGAAAATATGAGCATGTGGAGATTGATCCCAAAATCACGGATAAATCAGAGCGCATACAATGGCTTCATTTTTCAGACTGTATGAACAATGGTGGCACATCACAGTTATTCGTAGATTTCAGTCCTTCAGAAAAAGGTAAAAAAGGCCAAGTAGTACGCTTCCTACACGATCCTGATGACTTTCGCGTTATCGCAGATAGCTTAGAGGAATATCTCCTACTGCTGATGGACAACAAATATAACTTCGTCAATGAGGAAGATATGTATTAGAAATAAGTTTTATGTTGTATCAGATGGAGGGGAAACCGATAGTTTGATATTGTAAATTTAATAATTTCGAAAATGAATACTCAAATAAGCAGCAAAATCTAGGTGATATGGATTACCTATTTTACTTGATAATCTTTCTTTTATTTTTTTGTGTACCATGTCTATTTATATATTTTCTCTACTGGATCTTGAAAAAATCCGGTCGAAAAAAAACTGGCATCATTACTTCGATAGTTTTAATCTTACCTTTTCTTTTGTTCACTTCATACATCATCTTTGACGACCTATTCCTTTCCAAATCCGAAACAAGAGAAATACTAAAAGGTCATCAGATTGTATTAAACGATGATTTCGAGGTCACTTTCAACCAAAGCGGTGGTTTTAGAGACTATACACATAAATTTGAACTGTCCATCTCAGAGAAAGATAAACGAACATTTATTGAAGGGAGAATTTGGGATGATAAACCGGATGAACGAATACAGGTTCACTCGCAATTAGTGGGCAGGTATGAAGGTGATACATTGAGGGCTAATTATACAAACGGTAAGTATTATATCTATTCTATGTACCGTCCTAATGGAAAAGGAATAGTACCCACCTTCATACAGATCAGTGTGTTAAAAGATACAAATATACTTACATACGAGGAGATTTTAGATTAGATCTTTTGATTCCTTCACTTATGAAAAATCATCTTCCATATTTTTCTCTGATTTCATTAGATAATCATATATGGTATAAATCTTTATTATTTTTCAAAAAAATTGACAATTTTTGATTGAATTATAAATATTAGCGTTTAAATCATAGCTTTAGTAAGACTTTTCTCAAATGACAGATCTTAGGTTAAAATATCCCATTGTTCTTATCCATGGTACAGCTGCCAGAGACAACAGTTTGTTTTGGGGAAGAATTCCAAAGGCTTTTAGAGACAACAACATTCTATTTTATTACGGAAAAACAGATGGCTGGGCTAATGTTTCCAATAACGCACAGCTATTAAAAGCAAATCTGTTGAGGCTTGTAGAAACAACGGGGGCTGAAAAATTTAACCTGATCGCTCATTCCAAGGGCGGAATAGACGCTCGGCACTTTATTTCAACACTAGGTGGACATGAAATAGTCGCATCTCTAAGTACGCTATCAACCCCACATTTGGGCACACCTATAGCAGACTATTTAATGGAAAAACATCTATCTGGAGACTCCATTACAAAAAAACTTGTACAACGGATTTCATTCTTACTTGGTGGCCAATCGCCTAATCCGACGGAATTGATACGGAATCTAAGCGTAAAAGAAATGCATGCTTTCAATCGGTCCAACCCCAATATGGAAAATGTATATTATCAGAGCTTTGCATCAACAATGAATACCGCTCAGGACGATTTGCTATATGCTCTAACCTTTAAATACCTAACACGGGTAGCTGGTGAGAATGACGGAATGATACCACTTCAAAATGCCGTTTGGGGTGATCGGTTTGAACACATACGTGCGCAAAAAGGTATTTCGCATGCTGCTATAACCGATATAATGCGTAGAAATATCGGAAATTTGCAAATACCACAAATTTATTTGGGGATCATTAGTGGATTAAGGGCATTGGGGCTATAGACATCTGAAAAAATAACCATAAATTAGCGCATAAAGCCATGTTTTAAATCTTACTTAAAAAAATGAAAATAAGCTACTTCCTGCTACTTTTAATCTTCGCTACTTTAAAAGTAGCAGGCCAAACCAAAGCTGACAGTATCCCTTTTATTGCCTATTGGGCAACAGGAGATTCATATAATTTTACAATCACAAAAATACAACAACAATGGCAAGAGGACGAACCGATAAAAAATGTATCAACTTCCTTCCAAGCCACTTTTACTGTATTGGATTCATCCGACACGGGTTACAGAATTAAATGGGTTTATGACATAGATTTGTCGCAGTTCACAAATTCCGATGATTCCACAGCCAATTTGATAAAAGGTATCGCAAAAGATATGGTTATGGAAGTAACTTATAAGACAGACGAAGTTGGACAATTTGTGGGGCTCGAAAATCTGGAAGAAATTAAAAACAGAACACTGAGCATTTATAGTACCATTTCCAAAAATTTGGAAAAATCTGGTAAAATGTCATCAGAACAAACTGGAAAAATACTTCAGGCTCTTAATAAAATATTCAGTTCAAAGGAGATGGTTGAACAAATGGTCGCGAAGGATATCCTTCTATTTCACCTTCCATTTGGCAATGCCTATCCGATTGCGGATACTTTGCATTATGAGGACGAATTCAGCAATCTTTTTGGAAATACCGCCTTACGTGCTGATGTACAGGTATACGTAAAAGCTGCGAGCAGGGATGATAATTATTGCACAATCGTTCAAACATCAGCCTTGAATCCCGAAGATGCTAAAACATACTTTACTAATCTTTTCACACAATTGGGTGTCAATGATAAGGAAATGGGTGAAATGATCAAAACCTCAACACTCCATATCACAGACAACAAACATCTTGAATATTGGTATGACCCCGGGGTTCCTTATTTTGTTGAAAGTAATAGGCAGTCAATATTGCGGACAGGAGATAAAAAGGTTAAAAGTGTTGATATCACGAGAATTCAGTACAATGATTGAAAAAGATTCTGCTAGATATTTATAACGGTATAAATACAAATACCGTTTTGGATAAAATAAAAATGTGATGCGACAAAATTTATTCTTGTCAAAAAAAAGCGTATCTTAATCATAAATCACAGCCACATGAAACGCTTATATATCCTATTTAGTTTTGCCCTGTTATTCTCTTCGATAGTGACAGTAAAAGCTGCTATTTCTTCCGACAAAAATTATTCAAAGGAGTTGACTGATACGCTTTCTAATCATATCAAAGAGCAGATCATAAAATCAGTCATTTCGAATGGTTTAGATCTAAACATCATCAAAAATGATTTAACGATTAGTGATAATAAAGGAATTCACACAACCGTATCAAAAGATATATTTGGAAATTTAGAAATTGGTGACAATAAAGGAAATCGCAAAACCGTATCAAAAGATATATTTGGAAATTTAGAAATAACTGACAAAAAAGGAAATCGTACAGCGATATCAAAAGATATATTCGGAAATTTAGAAATAAGTGACAACAAAGGTAATCGTAAAACGGTATCAAAAGATATTTTCGATAATTTAGAAATAAGTGACAACAAAGGTAATCGCAAAACGGTGTCAAAAGATATATTTGGAAATTTAGAAATAAGTGACAACAAAGGTAATCGCAAAACGGTGTCAAAAGATATTTTTGACAATTTAGAAATAAGTGACAATAAAGGTAATCGCACAAAGGTATCAAAAGATATATTTGATAATTTAGAAATAAGTGACAACAAAGGTAATCGTACAACGGTATCAAAAGATATATTCGGAAATTTAGAAATAAGTGACAACAAAGGTAATCGTACAACGGTATCAAAAGATATATTTGGAAACTATAACGCTAGTGACAATAAAGGAAATAGAGCCTCGATTGAAAAAGATATTTTTGGACAAATAATTATTGATGACCCAAAAGGAATCTTAAAAACGGTAGAAAGTCAACTGATTCAAGAATTAATGAAAAAATAAATGATGTTATTATCTGATTTACCAAAATATGGACAGAAAATTTCTGCAAAACCAATATAACAGTCAAATAAGAATTATCAGGAAAATCATTAAATCCTGGAATTTAATTCCTGGCGCACCATCGGATGAATTTGATCCATTAGCGCATAAATTATTAAAACACTTACTAGAGGGCGCCGATAGTAGAAAAATCAGCGAGATTATCGCGAGCGATCTTGTTATAAGATATGGCTTTCTCAACCATGAAATAGATCCGGAATCATTTGCTAATGAAATCATGGATTGGTGGTATGATTAGATTATTCATTAATTGGATGAATTGGTATATTTGAACTTTAACTAGAATTTGATAGCATTTAACCACCTAATTTCTGACAATAGAAATAATATCCAGACTGGGAGATGAGAATTTTATTTATTTGGACATGTATGCTAGGGCTTTTCGCTTGTCATAGCCCTAAATCCCAATCTTACAAAATTCCTTTAGAAGAGATCGAAGGAATGTTTTCAAAAATGAAAGCAAATGGAGTATATACAGATACAATATTGCTTTGGGGGTATTTTTTCACCTCAGATAGAAAAGATCATTTCGATCAAATCGCCAAAGAACTTAAAAAACAGAATTTTGAATTTGTAGAAATTTTTCAGGCTGATGATAAAAGCTATTGGCTGCATCTGGAACGACAAGAGATCCACAATGCAAAAAGCTTATTCGAACTAGACAAAGAACTCTATAAAATAGCTGATAAATATAAAACCACTTATGACGGTTTCGATGTCGGAAATATAAACAAAGGTCAACCAATACAACGGGATACCTACGTAGTACCCGAAGAATTTAAAACTATTGATAATTCAAAAGACGATCTTCCTTATTTACTAGTTGGAAATACGGCTTTTGATAGATTTCCTCATAAAGCAGAATTTTGCAACTTTGTAAAAGTAACGACAGCTTTTGTAAGCAACGCGTCAAAGACAATGTTGCCAACGAATGAGGAACTTAATGAATTAGACCAATTTGAGCATACTATTGAAATGTACCTAAAAGAAAATAACATCAAATATTACTATGTTTTTCGAGATACACACAGCGGTATAAGGAATTTTTATATTGTAACAAACGACAAAATAGGTGCGACAAAAGTCTTCAACAGCATAAAGGATTCAAAAAAAATAAGAGAATTTAACTATAAAATTTCAACGGACAAAAACTGGGACTTATATCGTGATTTCAGAAAGAAAATCCAAGATGAATAAACGTCTTCAAACTACGAAAGTGACATCAGAAAGTTGCGACTTCTTCTAACAGAGGTTGCCAGTCAAAACCGAATGGCATAGCGATCAGCTTCCCGCCCGGTGTTAAAATATACTTGCTTGGATACCCCCTGACTTTAAAGTTTTTTTCCACCTGACCATCTGACATCAGCACCGGTATAATGTAATTGTTTTTAGCAAGAAAGTTTTTCACTTTGTCTGCAGCATCATTACATGCAATACTCATAAAACCAATTTTGTCCGACTTCAATTTATCAGTTTTCAAGTGCTCATAAAAACTATTGAGTTTAGGCATCTCTGCGACACAGGGGCCGCACCAAGTTCCCCAAAAGTCAACCAATGTCCATTTACCTTTCAGGTCAGCCTTTGCAATTTTGCTGTTCTCCAGATTCCCCAAAGCAAAATCTGGTGCATCGGGTAATTGTGGAATGACCTTCTGAATGAAAAACTCACTGAATTTCTGTTCTGGATAATAATGCTGGTAAAAATCACGTAACCCCTTATAGCTTGTTCCCTGAACGGTCAAAAACTCATCGATATATTTCTGTAAAGCGACATCTTTCTTACCGCCCGCGGCCAATTCTGTAAGATAATCTTCCGAATAGCTTTTCTTAGATTTCAAAAATATAATATCGTAAGACGAGTTGTACGCAGTCTCCGCCTGATTTTTTGGTGAGTACAGAGCCGCTTTCTCCAAATAGTTCAAGGCGTCTTCCTTATTGCTTTTACTGGTCATTTGGTAGGCCAAATAGTTAGCTGTAGCAAGATGTGCACGGGTTATATTTCGATGCTCGGTCTTATCGGCATTATAAAGCACTGTTAACCTTGAAATAATATCCTTTAGCAATTGGTGGGTATAGTCCAGATCTACAGAAACCAAACGCTGATAGGCCAGTAGCGCATATCTCCCAACGTTTCCATTGATCCAATAAGCATCGTTAAGGTTCATTAACTCTTCAAGCAATTTTTTAGCTTGTGACAGATCATCTGCCTGTTGTATAATCCGTTGCCCCAAAATCATCGGATAGGTATATTGCTTCTCAATTTCGGAAAAATGATTTATTAATAAATCGGCTTGTTCATCAGAAGACAATACTCCTGTGGCAGCCGGACGCCCCAGCTGTTGATATAAAACATTCTGAATCCAATTATATCGTTTTTCGTTGTCTAATAACGGTATTACGGTTATAAATTTATCCCTTGATATAGCTCCATTGAAGAGAAAGTTTGAAAGATGATGTGTACCCGAAAGCAAGTTGACCGGCACATCGTTCAAACTCAGATCATATAATTTATAGTTTTTAATCTGCTGAAGTAGATCTAACTTTTTCTTTACGAATGTTCTATCATTCGTAAAAATAGCCTCATTTTTAGTGATGTATTTCATGACCTTCACACTATCAATTGCTTCGTTTGTATAAAGTGCCTTACTAACAAAACTGCCCGACAACAACATCTCCGCATAGGTTTGATCGTAAGTACTGGATACATTCGTATCCAACATCTGCATGATAGTGGTCGTGATAAATGAATGATTATCTTGGATATGCTCACTTCTTCGTGAAAACATGATAGGCTGAAGTGTTTTTTTATCAACGACAAGCTCTCCATCCGAAATACCTGATGTATCCCTAAAAGCTAGGTACAAATTTTTCTTATCACTTTTAGTTAATTGATAACGTTCGCTTTTGACGAGTATAGGTTCGGATTGGAGTCTCTTTATCAGACCTTTGTCTAGATACTGGTAATTTAGTTTGCTACAAAGGAACCCTGCTCCTACCATAACATTATTCCTTACCATCTCTGTGATATCGTCTGATAACTGCCAGTCCCTGGCCTTTAACAGGATCTCTTTTCTAAGTGAAGAAGTATCAACAATGGTCTCTTGATGCTGAAAATTGAATCGAATAGGCTGTTGTAAGTTCATCAAAATATCAACCAGTATGCTGGAAGACAAAACATTTTGGTTACTGTCAGGATGAAAACTGGAAAAGAAAAATGGATTACGGGAATCCTTATATTCTACAGCTTTAATCGTTATTTCTGACGGAAAGTCTTTTTTTGAAGCGGATTTGTTAGCAGACAATGTAAAAAAGGTTGATTTGGACTGTATAAGCTTCCCTTCAGACATGGATTCCTCGGTTATCTTATAATTAACGTTCTGTTGGCCGAAACACACTGAATTCAGCAACAGAAATACGAATAATATTCTTCTCATCAACAAATAGTTTTATATGGTTATCTCTAAAATTAATAAAAATTCTATATCGATACAAGATATGCTCCAATTAAAAAATATATAAAGCAAAAGACCATTCAACTATTCTTCAGCTCTTTGGGCGAATAGCCAAAATATTTGGTAAAAGCCGTTGTAAAATGCTGCGGATAGCTATACCGTAATAGCTTGGAAACCTCATTGACGCTGTATCCCCTCTCTTTTAGTAAAATGAAGGCTTTTTCCATTTGCAGTTTACGCAGATATTGTGCTATCGAACAACCCTCATATTTTTGGAAACCTGCATTGAGCACTTTTATTGACACATTAAATAATTCTTCAATTTCTTTCAACCGAATATTTCCGATTTCTTGCTGCGCAATCCAATTTTTGACCTGTATGATCTTCTCATCATTTGAAAGGCTCGTAACTTTAGGCGCAACCAGTTGATACTCTTCCAGACAGGACAGTATTAATAATAATAACTCGTCAATCTTGATCCTATAAAAACTTGATTTTAAATCACTATGCAGATTGCAACTCAAAAGACTATACAACAACTGTTTAATATCCGCCCGGATTGGTAGGGATTCACGGAACAAGAGCGTGGGTTTATTGATTTTGAGCGAGTCAACGAATGCGGCATACCCCGGAAACTTCCGGTATACCTCTCGTTCAAACCAAGCCTTGTCAAACATGATATCGACACATTTACGGTTCTTTTTATAATGTAACTTGCCATTGACGCGAGGCAGATAAAACAGATTGAAACAATCCTCATGAATTTCAATTGTGGTATCTCCATCGGTATACTTTGAATATCCTTCCAATTCAAACTGTACTTTAAATACACCGTCTTCCAACAAGACAGGCACAGTAACAGGATGACCAACTTCAGCCGAAGAATTAATGATGATAAAGTCGTCATTAATAATAAAACGTTCCTGAATAGGAATATTATAAAAATTTACCTTGAAAAAGCATTCGCCAAAATCATTTTCCTGATACACCATTTTTTGCTTATTCCGCAAATACTTGAGATTATATCGTTCCTTTAGTGGTTTCATGTGCAATTTCTCTTAAGGTATCAAAATCGTAGGTTTTTAAATCCATATTTCGTAGAAAACTGTGTGAAATTAGGGATAATTTTGCCGTTGTTAATAATTAATCTAAATACAAATGAATAAGTCCTACTATATTATATTTCTATTTGTTGTCTTCGCACAGTTGTCCCATGCGCAATCCAGCAAGGTTCTCGTACGTATTCTCGACTTTTCGTATAACCCCGTCCCTACTGCTTCAGTAAAGGTAATGGAAAACAATCAAGAACTAGTAACAGACAAGAACGGTCGGGTGGAATTAGAATTTACAGAATTCAAACCTTACACTTTGTTGATTCGTTACAACAACGAGAGTTATGAAGAGAAGCTATCTTTCAATGGTTTAAAACAATATACTGTCTATATCGGAAATAAACATCACCTTTTGGATGAGATTACCGTAAGTGCTTCAATGAAATTTGCCGAAAAGCAAACCAACACAGTAGGTAAGGTCGAACAGGAAAACTTAGAAACCTCACAGACTTATAATATTATCCCTAGCGAATTGCTCAAGGAACGTTCAGTGACTGATATGAAAGGAGCGTTGCTAGCAGCACCAGGTATTGCCAATGTAACGAATGGCTTAGGTGCAGGCGGGTTCACCGTAATCGCGCGGATGCGTGGTTTTTCCACGGGGGCAGGCTCATTACGAAATGGCTATCGGACCAGTACAACGACGATGGCTGACCTCGCTAACATAGAAGCTATCGAGGTCATTAAAGGCCCTGCGGGCACGCTATTTGGAAGTAGCACAGAGATCTCTTATGGTGGAATGATCAATTTGGTGACCAAGAAACCCAAGCCGTACACTTTTGGTGATGTGAGTCTGAGCTACGGCGCCTATGATCTAAGCCGATTGACCCTTGATTTCAATACCCCTGTCAATGATAGCAAAACCGTCTTATTTCGTGTGAACGGCGCATTCCAACGTGGGAAGACCTTCCAAGATTTTGGATTAGACAACACCACTTTCATTGCACCTGCCCTCCGCTTTCTAGTCAACGATAGGTTGACCTTAAATATCGAAGCTGAATTAAGTCAGAACGAGCGTAACATGATTGCTGTTGGCTATCTTCCTAAAGGATTCAATAGCTTGAAGGATTTCAACTGGGATGTCAAGAAATCATTTTCTTCCAATGACCTGACCATGAAATCCAATGTACTGAATATGCTGGCCACTGCGGACTATAAAATGTCCGATCATTGGAATTCACAGACTGTTGTATCCAGTGCAAATACAACGAACAAATCCGATTATCTCTTTGTAGTTCCCTTGACACAAGATACCATTGGGCGAAGAATTATGCGTATCCCCAGCCATTTCGTCTCAACCAGTTTACAACAAAATTTTGTAGGTACTTACACCGGCGAAAATTGGAAAAATAAGATATTGATCGGTGTAGACTACAACAACGATAAATATCTAACGACACGTAAGATGCTGAATTTTTATGACAAGGTAGACCGCTTTGGAACCACACCTACAATTAATATGTCCAAGGTTGAGACAATGTTTGGTTCTGCGGCAGAAAGCGAAATCAACACAAAATTTCAGACTTATGGGGTATACCTCTCAAATGTCTTCAGCCTGAACAATCGTCTTCACCTGAATGCAGGACTACGTATGGACCGCTATAAAAATTTAGTATCTGATTTCGAAGAAACTTATTTCTCGCCAAAATTTGGTGCCGTTTATGAGGTTCTTTCGGATCAGCTTTCCCTATTTGGGAATTATACCAACGGTTTCAACAATGGCTATTTAATGATCGAGAGTGTGCAATTCAATGCTGCAACGATCAAACCACAGGAAGCCAATCAATATGAATTCGGTTTTAAATACGAACTCTTTAATAAAAAACTACATGGTAATGCCTCTTACTATAATATCGACGTTAAGAATGTACCTTTCTCTGTTGTAGCTGAAAATGGCAAAACATCGACCGTTCAGAATGGCAAACGACTAAGTCGGGGGTTCGAGTTTGACATTACGGCCAATCCATTTGCAGGCTTTCACCTCATTTTGGGATACGGCTATAACGACTCCAAATTTACCGAAGGTGATGAAAAGACCATAGGCAATAGACCTCAGGGCACCCCATTCAACGTAGGCAACTTCTGGACGAGCTATAGCATTCAATCCGGACATATGAAAGGATTTGGATTGGGGGTCGGCGGTAACTATTCCGATGGTTTTTATGGAGACGATTTCAATACCTTTAAAATGCCAGGCTACTTTTTGTTGGATGCCAATCTCTTTTACGAAAGGGATCAGTTCAGGGTAAGCTTAAAAGGCAACAACCTAACAAATGTACATTATATGACCACCAATTTCTGGTTGTATGCACAACCTACAAAAACCATATTGGGAACCGTATCTTATCGATTTTAAGTTTCTATGAACGTTTATAAGAAAAAAGAAAAGAAGAAAAGCACGTTATTACGCTTGGCCAATTGGTTACACCTCTGGCCAAGTGTGGTATCGGGCTTGATTGTGGTTTTTGTATGCCTCACGGGCACCATTATCGTATATTCGGACGAGATCATCGAAGCTTCTGCAGGATCAGCAAAGTATATCACACCAAACGCGGAAAAAAAGCTGACATTAGAACAACTGCTGGAGATACAGAAGAAAAAAATACCAGGGATCTTGCCATCCTATGTCCTTTATTACAATGCCCCCGACCGTAGTGTTATAATCAACGGTTTCGACCCCAAGAATATCCGGCTATCGATGATCTACATGAACCCATATACCGGTGAGATCCTGAAATACGACAAGACAATTCATTTTTTCTTTATTATGGCACATCTGCACGCCCATATGAAGTTAGGATCTATTGGGGGTTGGATTGTCATTTTATCGACCATTATTTTCGTCATTAGCACATTAACGGGGTTAATTCTTTGGTGGCCCAGACGTTGGACCAAAACCACCCGAAAAGCCAGCTTTACCGTACGATGGAAAGCCAAATTCAAGCGATTTAACTATGACATCCACAATGTTTTTGGTTTCTACTCCTTAATTTTATGTTTTATACTTGGGATGACCGGATTAATTATTTTCTTTCAGCCCATGATGAACCTGACAATGAAATCTCTTGGAGCTACCGCTGTCGATTGGCATCGTGATCTCCCAAAAGCGGATAAGACCAAAGATTTTATAGATGCTTTCCCGCTAATGGATCAACTATTTAAAGCAAAACCACAGAAAAAAGTGATCAAATATTGGGTATATGATTACAAAAAATCAGGTGTATTTGCCTTCAATCTTGCAGATCGCGCTGGCTTGAAAAGTGACGAAAACAATCATACTTATTACTTTGACAAATATTCCGGATACCCCTATCCTATAAAAAAAGAAGAGCATATACACAATAAGGTGGAGAATTGGGTATGGCAACTCCATATGGGGCAATGGTTTGGTCAGATTGGGAAGCTTTCTACCTTTATAGCCGGACTCATCAGTACAACGTTGCCCATCACTGGTTTCTTAATCTGGTGGGGCAAACGAAGAAAAAACAAAGCAAAAAATACAACGGGTAACTTTATCCGCTAATCAACATGCTGTTGAATAAATGCAATGTCTAGCTTATCGTAACGCTGCCCCTTATTGGGACACTAACTCGTTTTTATTACTCGATATCTATTCCTGAACATTAACCAATTTATTAACATTATACTCATAAGGGCGGGAATTATCAAAAAATACGAGATCAGATCAGTATTCTGAATATTTATCCTTTGCGTATTCGAAGAACTACCCCTAGCTTACAAAGTATTATATATCCACCATATTTTTTTTCTAGTGGCATATTGAACCCACAAAACAAGTAATTATCTAAAGTTGTTATATCAATTAGCGCTACCCCACAAGATAACTACGCAATAAATCTGCGTACTAATTTATCCAAAGCCATTTTATTTTCGAAATAAAAAAAATAAAAATCTAATAATCAGCAAAATAAACATTAATCACACATTAACCTCTAATTGCGCACATATAACGCGTAGGTCAGCTTGCAATTTTGTAATGTCAGTTCAGAATAGTCTGGCACAAATGTTTAACGATAATGTAATGATTATGAAATTCAACTTCCTCAACACAAAAAAACAGCTGGTTACGAATCATGAAAAAGCAAAGGCTTACCTCATGACACCAGAACTGGAATTGTATACTACGGTAGTCACAACTGGATTGCATGATTCATTTTATGAAAGCGGCAACAGTAGATTAAATCGAATCAAGGAGTTGGTCATGACATGCGAATCGATATTTGTTGCCAAACTCGCCGTCTATGCACGTACAGTGATGAACTTAAGGTCCATCCCGATAGTACTAGCTGTCGAATTAGCGAAGAAAGCCTCTGGCGAGTCGATCGTTAGTAAAACAGTGAGCCGGGTAGTATTGCGTGCTGACGAGATAACTGAACTTCTGGCCTATTACCAGATTGCAAATAACAGAAATGGAGCGAAAAAGTTAAGTAGACTTTCCAAGCAAATCCAAAAAGGTCTTGTAGCCTCTTTTAACAGATTTGATGAATACCAATTTGCAAAATATAACAGGGGAGCTGAAATTAAGTTAAAAGATGCGCTTTTTCTTGTACACCCTAGTCCTAAGAACGATCAACAGCAGGCTATTTTTAACCGAATCGCAGCGGATAATCTTTCGACCGCCTACACTTGGGAAACGGAACTTTCTAAATTGGGTCAGGAAAATTTTGATAACACCCTGGCCAGATCTGATGCTTTCGCCAGAAAATGGGAAGAGTTGATCGAAAGTAAAAAAATGGGGTATATGGCTTTGCTCAGAAATCTCCGTAATATACTGGAGGCTAACGCATCAGCACAACATGTGTTGATGGTCTGCAATTATCTATCGAATGAGCAAGCAGTACTCAACTCTAGGCAACTTCCGTTCAGATTTCTTTCAGCTTATAGAGAGTTTAAAGTGCTGAAATCGGGTTTAACGTCAACTGTATTGACTGCACTAGAAGATGCCACATTATGCAGTGCCAGAAATATAAAAGGCTTCGGTTTTGAGACTTCGGTTGTGATTGCCTGTGATGTTTCCAGATCTATGCAAAAGCCTATTTCGGCAAAAAGTACGGTTTTACTGTATGATGTGGGCCTAATGTTAGCGATGCTATTACAATCACAGTGTAAAGATGTAACAACAGGGATATTCGGCGATACATACAAGATAATCAATATGCCTAAACATCAGTTGCTGACGAATGTAATGGAGTATTACAAACGAGAAGGTGAAGTGGGTTATTCGACAAATGGATACCTGGTCGTGGACGATCTAATCCATAGAAAAAAGATTGTGGATAAAGTAATGATATTTACTGACTGTCAATTATGGGATAGTAATCATAATGGCAATTCTTTAGAGAAGTCATGGAATAATTACAAAAGTTTAGCTCCAACGGCGAAACTCTACCTATTCGATTTGGCGGGATATGGAAAACAGCCCATAGATGTTAAACAAAATGATGTTTATCTGTTAGCAGGCTGGTCGGATAAAGTATTTGATATACTTTCTGGCATGGACAATGCCTTATCTGCAGTCGAACAGATCCATCAAGTGGAAATATAAGATCATCCCGCAGTAATTTGGCGCGAGATTAATCAAAGGAATAAAATAAGCAAGTGTCGTAGAAAAGAGTTACTTCGCATTTGGGTTGCCCGTGTCACAGGTTCGAGTCCTGTCTCTATAGGTATATAGAGTAGCTCAGTTGGTAGAGCAGGAAAAACAGTCTCTTTTCGTTAGTTACCTTGCTTTATGATAAAATTGGATAAGTGCCGTAGAAAAGAGTTACTTCGGTCCAATGGCAGGTTCAAATCCTGCTTCCGATCAGTTCTAGATAGACGATATCGAAAACGTCGGAAAAGACTCTTTTCGTCAGTTGCCTTTCTGATTCTAAACAGAATGCCGTAAACGATAGTTACTTCGTCACCGTTAAGGGGAGGAATAATGAAGTTGTAAAATCAACAAGATTATCCGGTTCGAATCCGGCAATGACTAGCCCCCACTATTGTTGCTTTTTGCTTCTGTTTTTTAAACTAGAAATTTGTTAAGTACAATGTATTCTCTTACATTGTACTTTTGATTGTAAGTCCTCCCAAAAGACTGGGATATATGAGATTCAATACAAATGAAGTTAACGGACAAAATAGATTTTATACCGCTGATTGAACTTCCTACCACAAAGGGAGCCCAAAACAATAGAGTGCCTGAGGGAACTTCCTTTACAAATACGAAAGAATAAGATCACCAAAAATCAAGAAAGGATTACCATTTTCTGCGACGATAAAGGCGAACCTTTCTTTCCATATTTTTCAAAAAATAAAATCGAACTTGATTATCAAACTACAAAAAATGCCCTCATCACCTTGCTAAGTCAACTACATTCTTTCTCCGAAAAATTGGACAATCTAGCGGCAGAATTTAAGGTAGATAATATTGCTGACATCTTGATTTGGGGACAGAATGAAAAGGAGCAATCTCTCGAAGAAACTTAATATCAATAGACTAAAAGATAAGTTGGAGAATCCGAGCTTCGCTGAACGGAAAAAATTAGCCATAAGATTTGAGAACAAAAAAGGAAGTTTTCGATTAGAATCAGTCCTCGAATAATTTAAGATTTCCAAAAGAAGATTAAAATTCCTAAAATTGCATTCTCATTTTGACTGGACTTGCTTTAACACATCCAGTATTCCCTTATCTCCATAGTAGAACTGGATATAAGGGAATAAGTCAGATCTGTCGTACAGGTGAGTTAAAATTTAAAAGCATATAAATAAGATGAAAAAGGTTCTATTTTTTCTATTACTGATACCTTTCTGGGCAAGTGCTCAGCAGCAAAATATCCAAGACTTTGTCATAAAAGAGAATCTTTCGAAAAATGGAAAACTTGCGGTCGTCGCTTTGGATTCAGTCGGCAATACCAATGAGACTATCAATGGAAACTACATGTTTACCATCAACGGTTTCTCTCAGGCGCTCCAATTTCACGATGGTGTAGCTGTTCCAAATCAAAAAATCGAATCCTCTACCTTTGTATTTTTTAATCACAAAAACCAAGAGAAATCTAAAGGCCGCCTGTTTTATGTCTATAAGACTGATAATGGGCTTTCCCCCTTTGCCATCAGTGGATTGATGTTTTTGATCATCCCCGCTATTGTATTAGGTATCGCCTACATGTTTAAAAAAGTCATCATGACAGCCATTGCACTGGCAATTGTTTTCTTTATATTCAATCACTCACAAGGATTGGATTTAAGTAAGATCTTCGACTCAATTTTCTCCAGTCTAAAGAACCTCTTAGGCTAGGGCTAGCATTCAATATCAGTACATCAAAGTCGTAATCTAAGTTAATGAGCTTTTTATAAAAAATAGTGTTCCCTAGAACGGCATACCTATCCCAAAATTGTACTGTATAAAGTTATAACGGTCCGGTTTATGGGTCTGATAATATTGCTCCTTAAATTCTTTTGAATCGAAGAAATTCTTGATGACCCATTGATTGCTTCCTGAAAACTGTGGGTCTTTTACCTTTAATCCTGCATCCAAACGGATCACAAAGTAATCTGAATCAAAGCGTAGTCCAAAACCGGTACCAATGGCTACCTGTCCCAAAAACTTGTTGAATTTAAATTCGCCGCCAGGATTTAAATCGTCATCTTTTTTTAGCCGCCAGACATTCCCCATATCAACGAACGTTGCTCCGTTCATCTTGGCCCCCAAAAAATTATTTAAGATGCGAAATCTATACTCAGCATTAGCCTCCAATTTAATCTCTCCCAACTGATCTAAATTCCTTAGATTCAGACGAAGATCTTCGCTCAAATTTTGTCTATTGTATGCACCAGGCCCTAGGGTTCGTGCTTGCCAAGCCCGTATACCATTCATCCCTCCACTATAAAAACTCTTTTCAAATATCAGTAACTTCGAATTGTTACCATACGGAATTGCGATCCCCGGATTAAAGCGGAAAACAAATTGTCTATTTCCGCCAAAGTTACGGTACAAACGATAATCAAATTCGGTTTTCGCATATTGCAAGAACGGTACTCCAAAGATTTTTTTCTCACCATCGGCATTTGCCGGTAGTTTAGCAATACTACTGATCAAATCCAACACATTACCGCTGACATCTACGGTTCCACGGAAATATTGAAAATCTTCCTTGCTCGTCAGCTTTTTTCCGTTCAGAATGAAGGTGTATTGCGTTCCTAATCCGAAATATTGACGGTCATTACTACGTACATACAATTGATACCCCTCCTGTTCGAGATTCTTTCGAAAATTTGAATCTAACCTCCCATCCCGATATTCCAATACTATCGGGGTAAAGCTATGATATTTGTTCTCTGTTTCATACCAGGAGTAATTCAGTGAAGTAATAAAATAGCGGTTGGAATAAGTACGATCCTGATCAAACAACTGAAGAGTCATCGAATATGTTGTTTTTGGTAAACCAAATTTCCCACCTGGATTAATATGGAAAGGTACCATGAGTCGTGGAATTACTAAATTGACACCCGCCTGAAAATCATTATTGAATATCTTACTCGAAAGCCCCCCTGCCAAACGAGGATCAAATAGCACACCATACCGCAACTTCACCTCCAATTGCTCAGAGCCACCAAAAATATTACGCTGTGAAAACGTATTTCCGATATTAAAACCACTCATCCCCGAACTAAAAGTATACTCTCCTTCGATCTGGTTACCCATTCGTGGTCGCGGGACGAAATCATAATGAACATCGAGTTTATTGGAATCTTTTTTCACAAACTGCACTTTTACAGACCGAAAACCGTTCATCTCATAAAGCCGATCATAAGACTTATTTTCCTCGGCCAACGAATAATAATTTCCCGATCGTAGGTACATATACCTTTCCAATGGTTTCCAGCGAAAGCTATTTGTTTCATCCACAAAAAGAAGTCGTTTTGCAGAATCAGTTATACGGCGAGCTGGTTTCTTTGACATTGCCCCATAATTCCTAATAGTCATATATACACTATCAATTTGATACTTTTTATGTATCGTTGAATCACTGGGATTTTCTACATTTATTTTTAAATCGATCAAGTTTCCACTCAATGTAGAGTCAATACCGACACGCATATATTGCCTCAAGTAGTCATAATACCCATTGTTACGCATAACAACATATAACTTTTCCCGTTCCTCCAGCAATTTGGCGGCATCATATTGTGTATTGGGCTTGACTTTAGTTTTTGGTAGGATATCCCGATCAAATAACCATTTGGCATCCCCATCTTCAAATTTACGTTCTATGTTTCTAATTTGATATGCATTTCCTTCATCGACATTAAAATTGATATGCGCCCTTTTTTTGTTAACTGAAATCTCAGGACTGACTTTGGCATTAAAATATCCCTTAGTAAACAAAAAACGTCTGATCTGATTAGCGGAAAGGTCAACCATTGCTGAGTCAAGCAAATGGGGTGGTTCGCCTACATTTCGAATTTTCTTGGTCTTATAGCGTCCTTTTGTAGTATTGAAGGTATTGTAAATAAATAGATTGACCCTCGAATTAGGTTTTATCTGATTGGATATATAGGTTTCGGAAGACTCTTTCAATGCTGGTGAAACGCCGGAAATCTGTATTTTTGTAACCAGGGCTTGGTCGTCATCTATATATTTTGAAGATCGGCAAGATGCAAAAAATAGCGTCAAAAGCATTATACTTGCAAATCCGATAAAACGAGGGTACTTAATCATCAATAAAAATGTTGTCAAAAGCGCAAATCAGTCTAATAACGTCTCTACAAAACAAAAAGTATAGAAAACAACATGGTTTATTTATCGTTGAGGGCATAAAGTCCGTCAAGGAATTTATCTCATCGAGCTACCAGGTTGAGTCCATTTTCTATACAGACGACGCAAACACAAAAGTGGGTAAAATCTCGCATAATATAAAATCCCATGAACTGACGGAGGCTGAATTCCAAAAGATTAGTACCCTAAAATCTCCTCAGGGTGTTCTTGCCCTGGTGAAACTTCCGAAACAACAACAGATCGAAATAAGTGATCTAAGAAATTGCTACAATATCGTATTGGATGATGTACAAGATCCCGGTAATTTGGGAACCATTATTCGTACAGCGGAATGGTTTGGGATCAAACATATCATTTGCTCCATTGGTACAGTAGATGCTTATAATCCAAAAGTTGTGCAGGCCACAATGGGCTCATTGGCAAGAATACAGGTTCATTATATAGACTTGCATGAATTTATCTCTTCAACAGATCTACCGGTCTATGGCGCACTGCTCAATGGGCAATCCATTTACCAGACCGAATGGAGTACAGAAGGATTGATCGTCATGGGAAATGAAGGCAATGGTATTAGTGAAGAAATTATAACATTAATAGATCAAGCAGTGACCATACCCCGTATCGGCCAAGCGGAATCGCTGAATGTTGCCGTGGCAACAACGATATTTTGCAGTGAGATCGCCCGGCGGCAGCTGGTTTAGCGAATTTATTTCCAAAAGCGCCTTACAACCGTTGATGAAGTCCGATCCGATTTCCTTCAGAATCCTCTATTTCAGCGACTGCAAAGCCTAGATCTTTGTGAAAGGTGGCAGGATATAATATCCTTGCACCAACTTTTTCTGCCCTTTTTAAGGTATCTTCCAGATCTTCGGTATGCAAATAAAGCAGTACCCCCTGATGTGTAGGCTGATAGATTTCTCCTTTTGCCAGCGCACCGGCAATCCCCGACAGCTTTTCCTCAAACGGGAAATAAGCCATCTGAATTTCATCAAATTCTTCCTGATCAAAGGTAAAGGCAAACAACTCACTGTAAAAATGAACTGCCCGCTCCATATTTAGTACAGGAATCTCAAAATAGACCCCTGGATTTCTTTTTTCTTTTGACATACGACCAACTGGAGGTTTCTTAATGTTCAGCCAATAAAAGAGTTTTCTATCGCTGGCGAAGATCAAATATACAAATTTGTGTCAAGCGGATTTCCGGATGATTATTTTTATGTTACCATTGAAAGGATTTTAAAAATTTCGAACAAAAGAAAAAGCTTAATCGTTTCAAAAGCTGTACATTTGACCTACTCTTCAAAAAGTACAGGTATCTTCCACGGTATCGCATACTTGAAGAAATATTCATGCACGACAATTGTTTTAAAATGCCATCTGAACAGAAATCCATCTATACGCTTCAATTTATTTTACTCTGCCTGAGCTCGCTCCTATTCTCCTCGAGTTTCAATATGATTATTCCAGAGCTCCCTAATTACCTGAGTAGTTTGGGTGGGGCTGAATACAAGGGGCTGATCATCGCATTATTTACATTGACTGCCGGAATTTCAAGACCATTCAGCGGTAAGCTGACCGATCGCTGGGGCCGTGTACCCGTCATGGCCATCGGATCCATCGTCTGTTTTATCTGTGGTTTTCTTTATCCGATCTTAACTTCCGTCGCAGGCTTTCTGTTTCTTCGGTTGATCCACGGTTTCTCGACCGGTTTTAAACCTACATCCACCTCAGCTTATGTTGCGGATCTTGTTCCCCAAAAAAGATGGGGCGAAGCCTTGGGAATGCATGGTCTTGCTTTCAGTGTCGGCACTGCAGTAGGTCCGGCAATAGGAAGCGCAATTTTTGACGCTTTTGGGATTAATGTCATGTTCTACTCCTCTTCCTTCATGGCTTTATTATCAATCCTTATCGTCATCAATATGAAAGAAACTTTGGTCAAAAAGGAAAAATTCAACCTTTCCATGCTGAAAATAGACCGAAAGGATATCATTGAATGGCGTGCACTTCCTGCTGGAATAGTTACATTTCTATCCTACACGGCATACGGTGTAATCCTGACCCTTATACCAGATTGGAGTGAACACCTAGGACTTAAAAATAAAGGTCTTTTTTTCCTGGCATTTACGATCGCATCCGTCATGATACGCTTTGTTTCGGGAAAGGTTTCTGATCGTTATGGAAGGCCAAAAGTTATTATTACAGGCATAGTGATTATTGCCATTGCTTTGGTGGTGATTGGTTTTGGGGATAGCTTTATCGGTATGATGATTGGAGCGAGCATCTACGGTATTGGCACCGGTATATTATCTCCCGCAGTTAACGCCTGGACTATTGATCTAAGTATCCCTGAACATCGCGGTAAAGCGGTCGCAACCATGTATATTTCACTCGAAGCGGGAATTGGCCTTGGAGCGCTCCTCGCTGGATTATATTATGCCGATGTTATTCTTCGCATTCCGCAAATTATGTATGCAAATGCCGTCGTACTCGTGGTCGCTTTACTCTATATGCTAAATTGGCAAAGAAAATCTTAGTTTTGATATAAGATTAAGGATATGAGATTGATTTTTATAAATCGAGAAAATTTTACAATGAGTAGCACAAATAAAAATCGTCAGATCTATAGCTAGTACAATTAGCCGACACCAGCATCGCTTGAATGACTATTTATAAAAAGATAGCACATGATAAACAGCTATTTAAAGCTTCAATATAAATTGTTGACACGCCATTTTAAGGCGACTGGTCTTCCGATAATGGTTGCGCCACTTTTGTTACTGGGAGCCTGTTATCTGGCCTATTACCTGCTGCTACAGTATCCTGTTTTTGGGAGCTATGCCCTACTGCTTAGCAACTTCCAATTACTCTTTCTCCTGACCGAAAAAAACAGGAACGATTTTCTAAAAAACACCTTTAGTAAAAAGGATTTTTACACGATCAGACTACTGGAAAATAGTATCGTCATTTTACCAACGCTTGCTATTTTTATATTTCGAGGGCTATGGCTATATGGCGTCGCGCTAATTGCCTTAGCTGTTATATTTGCTTTTTTGGTCTTTAAAACTTTTGGTAAATCCCTCCCAACTCCATTCGCAAAGAAACCATTTGAATTTATTATCGGGTTCCGAAGGAGCTACCTGCTGATTCTCGTTTTGTATATGCTAGCAGCAATTGGTTTCTATGTGACCAACCCCAACCTCGTTCTATTTTGCGTAGTTAGTATAGCACTAACCTCCATGTTCTATTATCAGCTACCAGAACCCGTATTTTATCTTTGGAACAGTAGAGAAACACCGACCAGATTCCTCCTGGGTAAATTTAGACGTGGAATACTGCAATGCCTTTTATTTGTTTTTCCACTTCTACTGATATATGCCGTTGTTTTTTCATCCGAATGGTTTAATGCATTAATTGTTTTGGGTGGTATTTTCTTTCTCCTTCCTTTTGCTATTACCTTAAAGTATGTCGCTTATCCGCGAGAGATCAATTTCCCCGAGGGCTTTGCACTGGCATTATGTTTCAGCTTCTATCCACTGATATTGGCACTATTACCTTTCTATTACTTGAAAGCCCTCAAAAATCTAAAAAACTATTTATGATCGAGCTTATTCATATCAGTAAATCCTTTGGTCAGCATCAGGTCTTGCACGAGGTCACCTTTACTTTTGAGGACGGAAAAGTCTACGGTATCGTAGGCGAAAACGGTGCTGGAAAAACAACCTTATTTCGTTGTATAGCAGGTTTGGAAACAGCATCAGGAAAAATCAGTGCGAACCTACAGCCACTTAAGAACCATCTGGGTTATCTGACATCAGATCCGTATTTCTTGTCAAAACTGACAGGTGAAGAGTATATCTATCTCCTTACTGATGCCCGTGGGAAAAGCATTAAAAACATCGATGAAAGAAATATCTTCGAGCTACCATTAAAAGAGTATGCAAGTTCCTATTCTACAGGAATGAAAAAGAAACTGGCGCTGACAGCAACCCTGCTTCAGGACAACAGTTTCTACATTCTGGATGAACCTTTTAACGGAATAGATCTACAAAGCAGTATTATCCTAACCGAAATTATACTACGCCTAAAAGCCATGAACAAAACCATCTTGATCTCATCGCATATATTTTCGACATTAAAGGATACCTGTGATGAGATCTTGGTCCTTGAAGAAGGCCGGATTAGCAAATCTGTCAAAAAAGAACAGTTTGGTGATTTTGAAGAAGAAATGAAGGAAAAAATATTAAAAAAAGATATCGATAAACTCTGGCTTTGAAGCCCTGTAAAACTCAAAACAAATAAGATGGAAAAATACCTACCCACATTAGAAACCGAACGGTTAATCATCCGTCCGATAAGCATGGACGATAAGGACTATTTTTTTGCTATGGATTCACAGCCTGAGGTACATACCTTTCTCAATAAAGAGCCTGTTCAATCCATCGAAGATATGGAAAAAGCGATCGCTCTCATTCAGCAACAATATGAAAAATATGGTATTGGCCGACTAGGAGTCATTGAAAAATCAAGCAATCAATGGATCGGCTGGACGGGATTTAAATATATTGATGAATTGGAAAATGGACGTATCGGATTCCTGGACCTCGGCTATCGTTTCAGGATGGAATCCTGGGGCAAAGGATATGCTACTGAAGCGGCATTAGCCTGCATGCAGTATTACCGTGAGCATCTGACTCATTTCGAGCTCCATGCCATCACCCATACCGAAAACGAAGGATCAAGACATGTATTAGAAAAAGTGGGTTTTCAGGTCACCGAAGAGTTTCATTTTGACCGTTGGGATATCCGTTGTTTTTGGTATGATCTGGTCGAAGATGTTAAACCAAACTAATTATGTTAGCTTTAAAAACTAATTTTTTTAACTTTTCATAGTTTCACTGGGATAAAACAAAATGGTTTTGTATTTTTACACGTTCGAATAAAATAAAATTTTGAACATTTCTGTATTGTACAATTTAATCTATTGCTGAGTAAATGAGTGACGAAACAAACTTCCCAACGGAAGATAACCAAGAAGAATTAGGATCAGGAAAAACAGAGGGCGGAAGTCAGACAATACCTTTATCTGGACTGTACGAGAACTGGTTTTTGGATTATGCGTCCTATGTTATCTTGGATAGAGCTGTACCCCATATAAATGACGGCTTGAAACCCGTACAACGCCGTATTCTCCATTCCCTAAAGGAAATGGATGACGGACGATATAATAAGGCCGCCAACGTTATTGGTAATACCATGAAGTATCACCCGCATGGAGATGCTTCCATTGGAGATGCCATGGTACAACTGGGACAAAAAGATCTATTGATTGACTGTCAAGGTAACTGGGGTTTCCCTATTACTGGCGATTCGGCGGCGGCACCACGTTATATTGAGGGACGACTTTCTAAATTTGCAAATGAAGTTGTCTTCAATCCCGAAACGACGGAATGGCAACAGAGCTACGATGGACGTAACCGTGAGCCAGTCACTTTACCTGTTAAATTCCCTTTGCTTCTGGCGCAGGGAGCAGAAGGTATTGCTGTAGGTTTAGCAACGAAGATTATGCCGCACAACTTTATTGAACTCATTGATGGGTCAATTCAGGTACTGAACGGCGAACGTCCAAATATTCTTCCCGATTTTCCGACAGGAGGTATGGCCGATGTGTCTAACTACAACGAAGGTCAACGTGGCGGAAAGATCCGTGTGCGTGCTAAAATCGAGGAGCGGGATAAAAAGACTTTAGCAATCACCGAAATTCCTTTTGGTACCACCACTGGTGGACTTATCGAAAGTGTTGTCACGGCGAATGAAAAAGGTAAAATCAAAATCAAGAAAATCGAGGACAACACCGCTGGAAATGTTGAAATCATCGTGCATTTAGCACCGGGAATATCTCCTGATGTTACGATCGATGCACTATACGCATTCACAGCTTGTGAGGTTTCTATCTCTCCAAACACCTGTGTCATCAAGGATGAGAAACCTCATTTTATGAGTGTCAATGACATCTTGATTGAAAACACCAAAAACACAAAAAATCTATTGAAGTTAGAACTAGAGATTCGTTTAAACGACCTCCAAGAAAAAATCTTCTTCAATAGTTTATTAAAGATATTCATCCAAGAAGGGATGTACAAACATGCCGATTATGAAAATGCCGGTGACTTTGACACTGTCGTTCAGGTTTTAAATCGCTTATTTGAGCCATTCTTTGATCAGTTTTATCGTGAAATTCTTCCTGAGGACTATAAGAAATTGATCGATAAACCAATGAGTAGCATTACACGTTTCGATGTAAAAAAATCAGATGAAACGATGAAGACGCTCGAAAATGAGATCAAAGAAGTTAAACGTCATTTGCGTCAGTTGACCGAATATGCCATTGCCTGGTATGAAAAACTGCGTGAAAAATACAGCAAAGATCGTGAGCGCAAAACAGAATTACGCATCTTTGATAAGGTTGAGGCAACACAAGTTGCATTAGCCAACGCCAAACTATATGTCAATCGTGAAGAAGGTTTCATCGGTTCAGGAATGAAGAAAGATGAGTTCGTATGCGATTGCTCGGATATAGACGATATCATTGTTTTCCGCGAAGATGGCAAATATGTCGTCAGCAAAATCCAAGACAAGGTATTTGTTGGTAAAGGGATTATTCATGTGGCGGTCTTCAAAAAAGGTGACGAACGTACCATATACAATGTCATCTATAAAGAAGGCGAAACTGGTACAAGTTATATCAAACGTTTTTCTGTTGTTGGCGTTACCCGCGACAAGGAATACGACGTATCCAAAGGATCTAAAGGATCTAAAGTTTTGTATTTCACTGCTAATCCAAACGGCGAAGCAGAAGTTGTCAATATACAGCTCAAACCGCACACGAAATTACGCAAATTGAATTTCGATATGGATTTCGCTGAAATTGCCATCAAAGGTCGTGCATCCCAAGGAAATATTGTTTCCAAATACCCAGTCAAGAAAATCGCCTTCAAAAGCTCAGGTATTTCAACACTTGCAGGACGAAAAATTTGGTACGACACTATCATGAAACGCTTAAATGCAGATGAACGTGGCCAATATTTAGGCGAATTTGATGGTGATGATAAAATATTGGTTGTACTTTCTGATGGCAGCTACGAGTTATCGAACTTTGATCTTAGCAACCACTTTGATGAGAAAATGATCCGTATTGAGAAATTCTATCCGGAACATGTTTATACCGTAGTACATCAAGATGGTAAGAGCGGCACCTATTTCGTCAAACGTTTTAAATTTGATGACCAGCCTATTGGTAAACGCATTTCGTTTATCAATGAAGAACCCGGTTCAAAACTAGTTCTAATGAGCAATGCGGCTGAACCTACAGTCAAATTAGATATTCTAAAAGGTAAATCTCAAACGGAGGAAACGCTGGAACAACCATTGACTGAAATCATTGATGTCAAAGGCATAAAGGCGCAAGGTAATCGTCTTTCCTTCCATACCGTAAAATCTGTTGCCTTAATTACTGCAGATGAGGATCTCAGTGAGAAAGGAAAGAAAAAAACGGAGGCAGCTTCTGTAGACGGAGAAACAAAATCCGAAGAGACAAAGGCGGAGGCTGCAACTACTGAAACTGCGACAGATGCATCCAATGATAAAAAAGAAGATGACATCAAATTAGAGATCACTAATCCTGACGACATCCAAATTGATGACAAAGGGCAAATGGAAATGTTTTAACAGCATTTTTCAATAAGTAATCCGCATAAAGAAAAGGCTCGAATATAATATTCGAGCCTTTTTATATTGTTATCGATCGCTGTTAGTTCTCAAAGGTAACCAAGGACTTGTTTCAATCCTCCTCCCCCTCTAATAAACAGTCCACCATCAATTCGCTATGCTTGACACAAAGCTCCTATATAAAGCTTTTAAGCTTTAAATTCCTTTAAGAATTTTTGAAGTTTTGGCGCAATGACCACCGAACAGAACGGGTTCTCAGGATGATCATTAAAATAATTATGATGATAATTTTCAGCAAGCCAAAATGTTGATGCTGGTTCAACCGCCGTTACAATTGGATCTTCATAGACATCCTCGTTTTCCAACTCATCAATAAAGTTTTTTGCTAAGATCTCTTGTTCTTCATTGTGATAGAAGACCACAGAACGATACTGCGTACCCACATCATTACCCTGACGGTTCAATGTTGTCGGATTATGTGTCTTAAAGAAAATTTTCAACAGATCCTCATAATTAACCAACTCATCATCATACTCCAACTCCACCACTTCTACGTGATCTGTTGTACCTGTACAGACCTGCTCATAAGTAGGATGGTCTATATGACCTCCCATATATCCAGGCAATACGGATGTCACTCCTTCAGTATTTTGGAAAATCACTTCCGTACACCAAAAACATCCACCTCCAAATGTTGCTTTCATATTTTTATAGTATTTAGTAATGAGTATTGAGAATTTAGACTTTAGACTTTAATTTTAAAAGCCCTTGACATACTTGCTATCTCATTTTTCTCACGCTAACGTCGCTTATACAAAGATAATCAATAATAAATTTATACTTCTATCTAAATCCATATTCTAAAAGAGACTAAAGAATAAGGGGTAAGGATTATGGAACATAAGATCAGGATTAAAGAATAAAGATTTACGGCTGAACATCAAACCCGAACGCTTGTTAAACCAGTCCCTGATCCTTTGTCTCAAATCTCACATCTAATTACTAATAATAATGCTTTCCTTTGATCAGTAGATCCTGCTGCTTACTATCGCAAACGGCGTAAGAGAATCCTTCCTGCAATGCAAAAGCTCCATACTCTCCTTTTTTATTGATCGCCAAAAATCCAACTTGTATCTCTTTGGCAATTGCGGGCTTTTTCTTCACAATACGCATTACCGCTTCCTTACAGGCGTCTTCAGGTGAATAACCCTGGCGCATTAACTCAACCACCAAAAAACTACCAACATTTCGAATAACTTCTTCACCGACACCGGTCGAAGTAGCCCCTCCAACTTCATTATCCACATAGAGTCCAGCTCCGATAATCGGACTATCCCCTACCCGGCCATGCATCTTAAATGCCATTCCGCTGGTCGTACAGGCTCCGGAGATATTTCCGTTGGCATCCAAGGCTAACATACCTATAGTATCGTGATTGTATTGATTGCCGGGTAGGCGCTCTGCAGCAAAAGTTTTATTCTCGATATTAACGACTGGCTTGTATTTCTTCTCCTTTAACCACTCTTTCCAAGCTTTCTCTCCCTCAGGAGTCAATAAATTCTCTTCTTGAAAACCGTTTTCCAATGCAAATTGTAAGGCACCTTCACCAACAAGCATGACATGTGGTGTTTTCTCCATCACTAGACGGGCCACGGAGATCGGATGACCAATTTTTTCCATACCAGCCACAGCGCCACAATTACCATCGGCATCCATAATACAGGCATCTAGGGTCACATGTCCATCACGATCCGGATATCCCCCTTTTCCTACAGTCATATTTTTCAAATCCGCTTCGGGTACACGTACACCCTGCTCGACAGCGTCAAGAGCTTTTCCACCTTTCGACAAGATCTCCCATGCAGCTTTATTTGCCGCTATCCCAAAATCCCATGTCGATATCACGATAGGATATTTCTTCACCTTGACACTAGATGCAATCGTCAACCCTTTTGTATCGAATGCACTCAAGGTACCTATAGCCGTAGCAGCCATAAAACCTTGCTTAATAAAATTACGTCTAGAACTCATATGTAAATTATTTATCTTTTAACACCCCATTTTATTTGAGTAGCGTCCTACCGTCCAAACCTAGATATACTATTTTTTGATTCTCATGAGCAGAATAATGCATCCATAACGATTGATTCTAAGATGCTCCTACCTTCTATTGGATCATCGTAACAATTGCATGATAAAACCGTACAATTACGCTTGCAATCCAACGAAATCGGGAACAAGAATATCTTCTTTTTTTACCCTATTATCAGCCGAACCCGAAATTATCAAAAACTTGACAATATTCTTTTTTTAGTACGCATATTGGATCCAAAAAGCACCTCCATCGCCCACCTACTTATCTTCAGACAGAGAGTCATCAAAAAAAGAAACTGATTTCGCTATCAATAAGCAATAATACAAAATGGTTTTAGCAAATAGACAAATTAATTAAAATTAGGCCTAAAGATTCGTTTTTTAGCAATACAATATTCAAATCACTTAAAAATCGACAACAAACATTGATTTATATTGTGAATTAATCCTATCTTTAGAAACAAACTAATCAGCATGAAAAACACACTAAAATTCGCGATTTTAGCATGTGCAAGTCTTATTGGCACAAGTCATGGCCATGCACAGCAGGTAGATTCCACAACATATTTCAAAATCAAAGAATTGCAAGAAAACGTAAAACGTGAATTTGCACCAGATCGCAGAACGAAAATTGTGGCTATTCAAAAAGCGGATATCCCACAAAATCAATATATTCTCGAAACAACCGAAAAAGATGCGAAGTTCGTGCTCGAACAAAAAGCGAAAGAAATATCCGCTAATATCCAAATCCAACTCTTGCCTGATGCAAGTGTCGAAGGTAAAACTAACGGCGTAATCACACTGTCAGTTGCCAACATGCGTACCGATCCGAATAATGCTGCAGAATTGACAAGCCAAGTCTTACTGGGCACACAAGTAGATTTATTGCAGAAAAAAAGTGGTGAATACCGTGTACGGACACCCGACGGTTATATCGCATGGGTACCTAGCTCTTCAATAGCTGTAATGGATAACACTGAAATTGACAGCTGGAAGCAAGCGGACAAGCTGATCTACACCAATGAATATGGCAAATCCTATTCCGAAGCCGATGAGAAGAGCCAACGGGTATCGGATTTAGTTTATGGCGACATCTTAAAATTAACAGGACAGAAAGGCAACTTTTATACGGTTACTTATCCCGATGGCCGAAAAGGATATATCAAGAAATCTGAAAGTCTAACCTTAAAAAACTGGTTGGATACACGTACCCCTACCGCCGACAATATTATCGCAAGCGCAAAAACGATGTTGGGACTGCCTTACCTATGGGGAGGGACATCCGTTAAAGGAGTCGATTGCAGTGGTTTTACCAAAACAAGTTTCTTTATGAATGGTTTTGTTATACCCAGAGATGCATCACAACAGGTACTGGCCGGCGAGAAGATAGACATTTTGGACAATGAGGGGCATTTCGATGCGAACAAAGCACTCAAAAATCTTAAACCAGCAGATTTATTGTTCTTTGCTGCAGGTAAAAATAGTAATCCCAACGCTCGGGTAACCCATGTAGCCCTTTATATTGGTAATGGTACCTTTATTCACGCTGCAGGCTTAGTTCGTATAAACAGCATGCTAAAAGATTCACCAGATTACGACGACTTCCAGACACGTACTGTGGTAGCAGCCCGTCGTTACCTTGGAGCCAAGGATAGTGCAATTCAAAAAATCGCTGAAAACAATTATTACATCAACAAATAAATCAAGATGAGCAACCAATCTGAATGGATCAGCAAAGACTTTGGGGCTTTTAAATTACGGTTCCGTCCATATACGTTAACATTGCGGCATGTTTTCACCGTTGCTTCCTACAGCCGAAGTACAACACCTGTTGTATTGACCGAATTGGAGTACGATGGCATTGTAGGTTATGGAGAGGCCAGTATGCCACCATACCTTGGTGAATCACAGGAAAGTGTTATCGCTTTTTTAAATCAAATTGATCTATCAGCATTCAACTCCCCTTTCCAAACCGAAGAGATCTTACACTATATAGATCAAGTAACAACAAAAAATACTGCAGCAAAAGCAGCAATCGATATCGCATTACACGATGTGCTTGGTAAGATTATGGGTCAGCCGTTTTATAAAATATGGGGATTAAACCCCGATCTTATCCCACCGACTTCCTACACCATAGGCATCGATACGGAGGATATGATCCGTAAAAAGGTTGCTGAAGCAGATCAATTTAAGATCCTAAAAGTAAAATTAGGGCTGGATACCGATAAGATGATCATTGACACCATTCGTCAGGTCACTGACCGTCCATTATGTGCAGATGTCAATCAAGGTTGGAAAACGCGGGAAGAAGCATTGGAAATGGCACATTGGCTCGCTGAGCGAAATGTTTCTTTCCTTGAACAACCCATGCCCAAAGAACAGATTGACGATAATGCCTGGCTGACGGAACATAGTCCAATACCGACAATTGCGGATGAGGGCTGTCAACGCTTAGTTGATGTGCCTGCCCTAAAAGGAGTTTACAGTGGTATCAATATCAAACTGATGAAATGCACAGGCATGCGTGAAGCCAAACGAATGGCCGAACTTGCACGTTCTCTCGAAATGAAAGTAATGATCGGTTGCATGACTGAAACCTCATGTGCTATCAGCGCCGCAGCGCAATTAGCACCATTGACCGACTGGGCAGATCTAGATGGGGCACTACTGATCGATAATGATATCTACGACGGAATGACAGTGATCAACGGAAACTGCATCTTGCCGAACCGTCCTGGAATTGGAATTTTAAGAAAATAACATTATATTCAATGCAATGTTTTTTGTCTTAAAGAAAAACATTGCATTGAATCGCTATCGGAGTTGTAACCAATAGCCAATTTTACCAAGATATTAACAAACTAAATTAATCAATTCACACTTTTATGAAACAACATGTGCTCACAACGTTGTGTCTCATAGCCTGTAGTTCGATGCAGTCACTATACGCGCAACAGATTCAGATTGCTGGAAAAATCACCGACAGCAATGGAAATCCCATCAGTGGAGTTACCATAAATGTTAAAGGATCCAGCCAAGGAACATCTACCAACGAACAAGGCTTATTCACACTCAATGCAAATTCGAATACCACACTAATCCTATCTGCTGTTGGCTATAATGCGCAGGAGGTTCAGGTCAATGGCCGAAAAACGATCAGCATTACACTCGTCAGCAACGAACAAGCCTTAGATGAGGTTATCGTCATTGCCTATGGTACTGCAAAAAAAAGCACTTATACAGGCTCGGCTGCACAGGTAAAATCTGATGCAATAGATAAACAACCGGTCACATCTTTTGAAAAAGCATTAACTGGACGTGTCGCTGGTTTGCAACTATCAAATGGATCAGGTCAAGCGGGGGCTACCTCGGCCATACGTATCCGAGGAATTGGGTCGATGAATGCGTCCAACGACCCGTTATATGTGATTGATGGCGTCCCAGTTATCTCCGGAAGCGTTGGGCAAATGGGCGATTACATCGTCAATACAAATAATGTAATGAGCACATTGAATCCAAGTGATATCGAATCCATCTCTGTACTGAAAGATGCTGCTGCATCCTCCTTGTATGGATCTCGGGCAGCTAATGGAGTAATCATTATTACAACAAAAAGAGGTAAAAATGGCGACCCAAAGATCAATGTTAAATCCTCAATCGGCATAAGCCCATCCTGGGCCACAAAAAATAATGAGCCTGCATCTGTACAAGATCAAATCAATATGCTCTATAGCATCCTATATGATTCTCGGATAGCATCAGGCCAGACAGCAGAGCAAGCAAACAAGAATACACTCAACCGCCTGAATTCATTGGAATGGAATCCCAATTCTGCAAATTATGGCAAACCAAATCCTGCCTATGGGTTTGGTATCCATGGTTACCAATTTAGTACCGATGGCACATCACAATGGGAGAACGTCCATATTTCGGGAAAAACTGACGGAATGGAAAACCGGGACGGAAAATACTACGATTGGAACAAAGCATTATTTAGAACAGGTATATTTAACACCAACGATATATCGGTCAGTGGAGCAACGGAGAAGACAAACTACTATGCATCGTTGAACTATACACAAGATAAAAGCAGAATTATTGAAAATAATTTTGACCGCATTAATGGAAGGGTCAATTTGACACAGAAAATTGGAAAATACCTAGAATTTGGATCCAATATCAACTATGCAAAGAACAAATTAATCGGCATGAACGATACGCGAAATACAGGAACAAATTACTTGTATCAAACGAGCAATCTACTATGGCAGATGTATTGGCCAACTGATTATAAAACAGGCAAAGAATACACTGCCCGCTATGGAAGTCTTGCTTATAACCCATTATACTACAACAAAGAATGGGAGAACTCATCAAAAACGAGCAAAATTTCTGCCATAGAATCCTTGACTCTAAAGCTCTTACCAGAGCTAACCCTGAAAACGATTTTCTCTTACGATAATACAGAAGTTAAAGACCATATTTACTACAGTGCCAAACATTATAATGGTATGGCAGACAATGGTCGTGTCACCGAAGTTTCCACATCCATCGAGAAATTAGTCTCATCAACAACTGCCAATTATAACAGAAGCTTCGGGCTACACAATTTGAATTTATTGGCAGGTTTCGAGGCTGAAAAAAACACCACAGATTTTATTCGTGCCACAGGTAAAGATCTTCCCTCTTCATCACTTCATACGGTCGCTACTGCTGGTATTTTGGACGCTTCGGCATACTCATGGGGCAACAATATGATGTCCATTTTATCCAGAGCTGAATATAACTTTGATGAGCGGTATTTTGCATCAGCTTCTTTTAGGAGAGACGGCTCATCACGATTAGGACCAAACCCACGCTGGGACAATTTCTGGTCGGTCGCAGCCTCTTGGAATCTAGCAAAAGAATCTTTTATGAAGGACATTGAACAAATCAATAGTCTGAGATTTAGAGGTTCTTATGGAACTAACGGAACTTTGCCTACCGATCTTTTCGCTTGGAGAAACTTGACCAGTTATTCCAATAAATATATGACGCAACCTGGCGGTGGGTTAAATAACCTGGGTAATCCGGACGTCGCCTGGGAGCTAAATTACCAGACCAATATCGCTTTGGAATTCGGGTTATTTAACAACAAACTCTTTGGTACACTCGAATATTTCAATAGAGATTCAAAAAGCCTGCTTCAGGATGTTCCGATATCTACAATCACAGGTTTTAAGTCTATCCTGAGAAACGTGGGTGAGATGAACAACAAAGGATTAGAAATAGAACTGGGCTCCGATATTGTGAAAAATGAAAACTGGAAATGGACTTTAAGTGCTAATGCGACTTTTATTTCATCGAAAGTGACAAAACTATACGGCAGACAAGATATTGTCTGGTTTGACCCTACCGGTGGAGATAATAGGGCAAGGTACGTATACCGTGAAGGTGAGTCTGCGTTGTCTTTCTTCGGACTGGAATGGGCCGGCACGGACCAAACCAATGGAAAAAATGTATGGTATACCAATGATGGCACCACAGGTGAATTCATGTTTAATGGAAAAGCAGCAACTTATAATTATAAAAATGCAAAGCAAACAATTATTGGAAATGCCAATCCCAAATTATATGGTGGTATAAATTCGGATATTGACTATAAAAACTTTTCATTGGGATTGAACTTTGCTTACAAAATAGGTGGCAAACTATATGATGCTACATCAAAAGATGTCGCAGATGATGGTTATTATTGGGAACGGATCCATTCAGAATACTTTGTTGAAGACTCTTGGTCACCATCCAACACAGGGGGAACTTATCCCATGGTAACTGGTAGAGATCTAGAAGATGTCAACCAGATTAGCAGTAGACAATTATTTGACGCCTCCTATATCAGACTAAAAAATATCTCCCTAAGCTATAGATTACCAAATACATTATTGAGTCGAGCCGGAATTTCAAATGCTAGACTATATTTTAATGGCAGTAATTTGCTCACGCTTTCCAAGTATAAATACATGGATCCTGAGGTGAATCAATTTGGTACCCGTGGTTGGGAAACACCACTGGCAAAAACATACACTTTTGGTGTTGAATTTAGTTTTTAATGGACAAAAAACAGTAATATGAAAAAGCTTTTTATCGCCTCGTGCATATCTATATCTTTAGCAATTAGCTCTTGCAGTAATTTTCTGGATGTCACTCCTACAAACATGGGAGATTCCAATACATCTATACAAACTGCAGCCGATGCAAAAGTTATTATGAATGGACTAATGAGCAAAATGGCAAATGTTGATTATTATGGTAGAAATTTCCCACTTTATGCGGATGCAAAAGGTGGGGACTTTACGATCGCCTCGCAAGGACGTGGTTACGATTACTTATACGTATTTAATCATTCTGCATCATCAAATCCCTATGCTAACATTTGGATCCAAGGATTTCACTCACTGGTACAAATTAATAATCTCCTTGCAAATATAGATAAACTGGTCAACGCCGGTTCAACGGAAGATTTTGCCTCCTATAAAGGACAAGCATTAACAGCTAGAGCATTAATTAATTTTGATCTGGTGAGATTATATGGCAAGCCATATAATATGGATAAGTCATCCTTGGGTATTCCCAATGTAACCAAAGTACTTGAATACAACGCACAGGAAAAACGCGTCTCTGTCGATGAAAATTATAAGCAGATTCTCCAAGATCTTAAAGATTCAGAAAGCTTATTATCTAAATCAAAGGCAAACGGATATATTAACTATTTCGCGAATAAAGCATTGCAAGCACGTGTCTATCTTTATATGAACGATTATGACAACGCGCTAAAAGCTGCTCAGGAGATAATCGACTCCAAAATGTATACCTTGTACAGCAATGCTGACTGGGTAAAATCCTGGACTAGCATGTTTGGTACAGAATCAATTTTTGAACTTGGTGTCTATCCCAATGAAGCCGATGCGGGTGTAAATTCTCTTGGGGCAATGTTTCGTAGGAAAGGACATGGAAGTGCGGCTATTTTGGGGAATTTTATCGCTGCAGACCCATTCCTAACGAAACTTAAAACTGACGACACTGATGTGAGATGGGGAGTAATGGGGTCTGATGAGGTCGGTAGCACACATCTGGGCGCTTTGTACAAGTATAGTGGAAGCACTACCCTTGCCGGAGACAAAAATTCACCAGCAAATAGTACTGCCGTGAATATCAAAGTCATTCGCCTTTCAGAAGTGTACCTCATCGCTGCTGAATCCGCATTACTGAAACCATCTCCAGACAAAAACCTTGCAGCAACCTATTTGAATGCTATTCGTCAGAGATCTCCAAAACTGGATGCCGCAACCTCCAATACAGTTACTTTGGATATGATAGCTGACGAAAGAAGCAAAGAGCTCTTAGGTGAAGGCCATCGATTCTTCGATATGATGCGCTGGAATAAGTCGATCACATTTGACGATGATCTTGGTAATATCAGCACAACCAATAGACCAAAGACAATTGACCGAACTTTTTTCAAAACGATTCTTCCAATTTCTTTAGATGAAATGAATGCGAATCCGGCTATCGCAAATCAACAAAACCCGAGTTACTAGTTGTATAGGCCATCTCTACAATGAAAAAGCACCCCGAAACGGGGTGCTTTTTTGATTGTAAATACGCTTTGGATTTACTGTCCTTTAAACGGATTTTGATCACTTTCTTTTAACTGTGTATTTCTTGTCATTTCTAACTGTGGAATCTGACAGATAAAGCGGTAATCATTAGAAGGTAATGTCCCGATCGGGTTTGAGCTCTTTGGATCATAACCATCCAGGTTGGTCATTCCCCAAGTATAATGTCCCTCCACATAAGTAGGAGTTTCCTGAATACGCGTCAAAGGTTTTTGTAAGCGAAGCAGGTCATATAAACCAGTCACACCTTCACAAAGTAATTCTTTGCGCCGTTCCACGTAAATTGCCTCTAAAAGAGGATTTCCCGTAGCTGCTTTAGTTAAATTTTTAACCCCCCTAGCTGTTTGTAAACGATTAAGGTAAGTGAGCCCCATTCCATTATTTAAATGCGCCGCAGCTTCCGCCATAATCAGGAGCATCTCGGATCCACGCATCAGCGTAACTTCAGGTCTCGTGTTTCCTTGTACAGCACCATTAGCATCGCCATAATGTTTGTATTTATCATAAGCCCATTTGGTGGACCATTCTTTATTTGCATTTTTCGTACGCTTCCAGAATTGGTAACGATCTTCGGTCTTTTCAAACAATTTTTCGTACTGTCCATCTGCGAAGAAATCCAAGAAGGCATAAATCGGTCCATCTGTATACCCCTCACCATATTTTTCATCTTGGTTATACCAGAAATTAAACTGCGTACCGCCTCCTAAATTATTCGTTGTTGTAAACTTCATCGCCCAAACCACTTCCGGATAAGCATTGGTAATGGCGTCATCAAAACCACTACGGTATTGATCACGTGTCATCAGTTGGCTGTATTTATTATACACAGCTGTAGCTTCAGTTAATGCGCCTTGCCAGTTGTTCATCACCAAGTAGACCCGTGCCAATTCTCCAGAAACAATATCCTCATTAATCGTCCATTTATCTGCACGATCAAACCCCTTTAACAGCGCTTTCGCTTCTCCGAGATCAGCCAGGATTTGATCATATACCTGTTGCACGGTAGCTCTAGGTAAGTTGAGTTCCTCTTTCGGATCCAAGCGCAATATTACCCCCTTCTTTTCTTTGGCGAGCATATAAGTTTGTTGATAATTCTGGATCAGGTGGAAATAACAGATCCCGCGGATAGCTTTCGCCTGACCAAGAATCTGATTCTTTGTAGTCTGATCACCCTGTGCAGCTGGTACGGCGTGGATAATTTTATTGGTCTGATTGATAATCTTATACATCATAGACCAAATTGCGTCGGAAGTACCTGTTGTCTGTGTCCTCCCTGGTTCATATTTATAGGTATCAACCTGATTGCCGCCCATATTTGTGTGACTGACAATATCTGCTCCGCCTAAATCCACATACATTTGCAATCCTGGCAACCCCGCATAGACGCGGTCGGCACCTTGGTCATTAAAATATAGTTGTCGGTAAGCAGAGGTCAGTACCATCTGTAACTGCCCTGCACTGGATAAAGCCGTCCCCTCTTCGGTATCGACAGAGGTATTGGCATCCAAAAAGTCTTTACAGCTCCCCATGAACAGCAATGAAGATGCTAAAATTGTAAAGTTTATGGTCTTGAATATCTTTTTCATTAATATTTTTTTTATACTAGCAACCTTATCATCCTGCATAGACCTGTTTCACTTGATCTATACGTCAATCAGATGGCCGGTTCCTATAATTTTCCTCGATTTAATTTATCCTTAGAATGTAACCTGCAAGCCACCAGTATAGATTCTCCTTGCTCCTTGCCGACCATTATCCGTATCCGCATTACCATTATAGTTATTACCCGACAAGCCGGTCTCTGGTTCGGTATACCGATTTTTGGCAGAACCAAAAGTCAATAAATTATCTGCTGACACGAAAAACCGGACATTGGATAATCCTATTCTTTGTAAGGTATTTTTCGGAATGGAATAACCCAGTGTGATATTCCGCAAACGCAGATAATCGTTATCAAAAATATAAAAGTCAGAAGCCCTGCGTGTCGCAGCATAATTATCATCCGACCATTTTGGCAATAGGGCCTGGTCACCCGGTTTACGCCAACGATCCTGTACCAGATCCTGCGTCACCCCCACACCACCGCGGAGTGTACTACGTTCAGAATAGGAGTAATCATACATTTTCCCGCCAAGCGAATAATAGAACATAAAGGAGAAATCCAGTCCATGTAATTTAAAACTATTGGTCAATGAACCATATACTTTTGGCAATGCCGAACCGATCCACTGATAATCATCAGATGTGACCTCACCAACATAGTCTTCGGAAATTTTCCAGCCCCCTTTATCATCCTTCACCCAATATTGCATATTCCCATTATCCGGATTAACGCCGGCATTCTTCACCATGTAGAAATCGTACAATGAATGTCCTTCTTCTAGACGATAACCGGCACCGCGATTATTAAACGTAAGAGCACCGCCTGGTAAATAAGTGATCTCATTTTTTAAGGTTGATAAATTGGCATCAACTTTCCAGCTAAAATTATCTTTTCTAAAAATATCAGCACCTAATGAGATTTCAAAACCACTATTTTTCAAATTTCCAAGATTTGAGTTTTGTCCAATCGCATTTCCCGCTTGTGCTGAAAGAGGGAACTCCCTGTAAAAAAGGAGATCGGAAGAATTTCTTGAATAATATTCTATTGTTCCATAAAAACGTTTTAAGAAAGCAAAATCTGCAGCAATATTAAACTGCTTATTTTTTTCCCATTGCAGATCAGGTGCTGCAACAGTATTAGGTTTTAATCCCGGTAGTCCATAGAGGTTATCAGCACTATAATATGCCTGATAGCCGTAAAGAATCTCATCGGTAGCCACTCCTTGTCCATTGCGTCGGATCAACCGGTCATTTCCGGTGGTACCGTAACTGCTTCGGAATGATAAATTATCCAACCAAGTCGCATCTTTTAAGAAGTTCTCTTTTGATATCTTCCAGGAAAGCCCACCGGACAGAAAATTACCCCAACGGTTGTCTGGGTGAAAACGTGACGATCCATCCCGACGGAAAGAGACCGAAGCAAAATACTTATCATTATAGTTGTAATCTACTTTAGCCAAATACGATAACAAGGCATAGCGATCTTTATAAGAACCGACAGACCAATTGGTAGTTGTAGATGCCAATTCATATTGCCCGAGCTGCATAATACCTTCACCGTAACCATTATCCCCAACAGCATTTCTAGTATAGGATTCCTGACCAGCCAATGCTGACAAATGATGTGCTCCGAAATCCTGCTCCCAACTCAGGATATTATTGAAAGTGACAGCACGAGTTTCATCATTTCTACGCCCCGCATTTCCACCACTGGTCAATACACTCGTTCCGTAAGGCGCTTGTTGTCCAGGCCCATGCACAGCTGAACCATAGGTAAATTCTTTATAAATATTATTATCTATGCTAATGCTTGACTTAAAGTTTAAATTGTATGGCAATTTTATTCCAGCAAAGTAGCGTGCTGATATCATGTTGCGCTGGTTGTTGGTAAATCCTTCATCATTCGGATTATCCCAGTAGTCACCACCATTGTTCAATACATGAATACCAAAAAAATTATTGCCATAG
>PJTS01000139.1_pt1 | contig 68384 bp, 76 predicted proteins | sample 1512251 | NCBI WGS metagenome assembly PJTS01 (sample SAMN08177686, study PRJNA422409) | Soil metagenome, whole genome shotgun sequencing project. | isolation source: Soil (2) enriched on wood chips: alkali lignin treatment | place: USA: Madison | collected 2015-01-15 | reverse complement strand
GGGAGAATCCGGCGTGGGGACCCAAGCTACTTCACGGTCGCAAGACCTGGATCCACACGGTCGCCCACGCCGGGCTCTCGGCACCCAAGGTGCCAGATCGGCAAGAGATAAGATCCACGCCATGCGTGGATGCTCCATGAGTTATCGCGAGCGCCAGTCGAGCAACCTCGACTCTACCCGGCTTTGCCCAGGCGCAGGAGCTCCTTGGCGACCCATTCGGAGCTGGCCGGGTTCTGCCCGGTCACCAGCCGGCCGTCGGTCACGCCATACGGCGCCCAATCCGCGCCCTTTTCATACGCGGCACCCAGCCCGATCAGCTCGTCCTCTACCAGGAAGGGCACGATATCGGTCAGTTCGACCGCCGCCTCCTCGCTGTTGGTGAAGCCGGTCACTTTGCGCCCCTTCACCAGCGGCGAACCGTTGGCAGCCTTTACATGGCGCAGTACGCCTGGCGCGTGGCAGACAAATCCCACCGGCTTGCCAGCGCGCTCGAAGGCTTCGATCAGTGCGATGGATTCTTTCGATTCGGCCAGATCCCACAGCGGCCCATGACCACCGGGGTAGAACACCAGGTCGAAATCATCCTGCTTCACGCTGTCCAGCTTCACCGTGCTTTCCAGCGCGTGCTGTGCTTTCGCATCCTGCTTGAAGCGTTCGGTCAGCGCGGTCTGGAAATCGGGCAGGTCGCTCTTCGGGTCCAGCGGTGGCTGACCACCGGCGGGCGAGGCCAGGGTGATCTGCGCACCGGCATCGCTGAACACGTAGTAGGGCGCAGCAAACTCCTCCAGCCAGAAGCCGGTTTTCTTGCCGGTGTTGCCCAGCTGATCGTGCGACGTCAGAACCATCAGGACCTTCATGTAACGCTCCGGGGTGGGGTGGGGTGGGGTGGGGTGGGGCAGCAGTATGCGCGCCGTTTCAGTAGTGCGACGTCAAGACAGCTCGGCGGCCGCACCGGGGTCAAGTGCCAGCACGGAATGCCCTTCCTGCGCGAACGCCACGGCGGCATCGATATGCGTCTGGGTTGATTTCATGTTGCTTGCGAACTCAGCCATCAATCTCACGCACACCCGACAAACGACTCAGCAGATGGGTCAACTGTGCCAACTCATCGGCGGTCAGGTTGGCCGCCACCTGCGCATTGGCTGCACGCGCCTGCGGCACCGTCTCGGCCAACGCCTTGCGGCCTTCGCCGATAAGGGTGATCAGCTTACGCCTGCGGTTTTCCGGATCGGGGCGCACGCGTACCGCGTAACGGAGGGTGCCGGCACCGTCAGTTACGCGGTGCCGGCATCAGCGCCTGGAGCCAAGATGCCCAATCCCCCCGCATTCAGCGAACGCATTGACGCGTTGCTGGCTGAATTCCACGTGCTTTCTCTCGCCGCCTGCGATGGCAGCCGGCAGTGGGCAGCGCCGCTGTTCTATGTGTTCGACCCCCTGCGTGCGCGACTGGTGCTAGTGACCGATCCCGCCACTGAACACGGCGCCTTGATGCTGCGCAATCCTGAAGTGGAGGTGACCGTGGCCGGCGGCGGCGCGGAGATTGCTGAACTTCTTGGGCTGCAGATGCGCGGCCAGGCCACGCCGATCGCACAGGCCCGGACTGACGGCGGCGCCGTGCTGTACCAGCAGCGTTTCAAAGTTCCGGTGGCGCTCTCGCCGGTGTACTGGCAGCTCGTTCCGTCCTCGATCAAGGCCACCGACAACCGTGTGCGCTTCGGCTACAAGGAACGTTGGCCGCGGCAATAGCGGCCATCACAACCGGCGTTTGAACAGCCTCTGGACCATGAACATTTACACGCCATTTCACATTTCTTCACACCCCCTCCACCTCGTCCAACCGTAGCTGAAAGGCGCTCGGTCAACTGCGAAAAAGGCCGCTATATTCGGGCTTCCCCAGACGAAGGAGGGAGTGCAATGTTCCTGAACCAGCAACACAAGACCCTGGCCCGTACGTTCGGTGTAGCCATCCTCGCCGCCGCCGCTCTCAGCGGTTGCGCCACCTACAAGGAAGAATTCGCAACCATCAATTCGCGTCTCGACGCGCTTGATGTGAAGGTGCAGGGCGCCGCCCAGAGCGCCGAGTCGGCCAACCAGTCGGCACAGCAGGCCAACCAGCGCCTGGACCAGATCGAAGGCCGCGTACAGCAGCTTGAATCGGCACCGCGCCGTACCCCGCGCGGGTGATCGCTCCCCCACGCAGTACCGTTTGACCCGGACACCGGTGGCCTTCGCGGGCCACCGGTGCCGACCCTGTAGTACACGCAGCAAGGAGTCGTGCCATCCCTATGTTCCCCAACCCTGCAAACCGCCCGCTGCGCGCTGCGCTGGCCATGGCCCTGGTGTTGACCCTTGCCGGCATCGGTGTGGCAAGTGCGAAGAACGGCACGCCGCCGGCACCGTCTTCGGCGGTTGACGAACTGCCCGAAGGCCAGAGCGTGTCGGACACGGTGATTGAACTGGCCGGTTGGGTGGTGGCCAGCAAGGACAGCCAAGGCTATCCGTTCGCGATCATGGACAAGGCGGCCGCACAGATTTTGATCTTCGGTGGCGATGGCAAGCTGCGCGGCGCAGCGCCGGCGTTGTTCGGCTCGGCCAAGGGTGACCACATCGCCCCCGGCGTTGCAGGCCTGGCACTGCGCGAGATTCCCGGCCGCGACCGTACCACGCCAGCCGGCCGTTTCATCGGCGGTTTTGGGCCGTCCATCGATGCCGGTCGTGTGCTGTGGGTCGATTACGAATCTGCGGTCTCGATCCATCCCATGCCCAAGGGCACGTCGAAGGAGAAGCGCGCTGAGCGCCTGGCCTCGGCCACGCCGGACGACAACCGCGTGACCCACGGCTGCATCAACGTGTCGCCGATGTTCTACGACGAGGTGGTGAAGTCCACCTTCGAAAAGGGCGGTGTGTTCTATGTGCTGCCGGACAAGGCATCCATTGCGGAGACCTTCCCCGAATTCGCGCAGAGCCGCGAGAGCGCAGCGCAGAACGGCGAGGGTGCCCGCCACGCAAGTGGCAGATAAGGCACCGCCGGCGCCGGTATGCCGGCCCGTCATTGCGCGAGCTGTCCACCTTCATCTTCTCGGCAACGCCATGGTTGCTGACCAGTACCCGCATCGGGTGTCATCGCGCGTCTGCTCAAGCCATCCAGCGCGATCACGTTCGGTTTCTACCCGCCGCTGCACACTGTCTGTCAGTTGATTGGCACGGGATCTCGCGTGAGCAGGATATTTGTTATTGGCGCGGCCGGAAAAGTTGGTCGTGCACTGGTGCGGCAGGCTGCGGCGCGTGGCCATCGCGTGTCTGCCATGCACCGTTCCGCCGAACAGAGCACCGATCTCTCCGCCTTGGACGCGCAGCCTGTTCAGGGCGATCTGCTGCAGCTTCAGCCGGACGCGCTGGGCACCTTGATGCAGGACCACGACGTGGTCGTGTTTACTGCCGGCGCAGGCGGGAAGGGCGGCACGGCCATGACCGATGCCATTGACGGGCGCGGCCTCAAACTGGCCGTTGCGGCGGCCATCCAGGCACAGGTGCCGCGCTTCCTGCTGGTTTCCGCGTTCCCTGAAGCCGGTCGCGGCAAGCATCTGTCGGACACGTTCGAGAACTATATGGCTGTTAAGAAGGCCGCCGATGTGCATCTGGCCAGCAGCAGCCTGGACTGGGTGATCCTGCGCCCCGGCACACTGACCGATGCAGCGGGTACGGGCCGGGTGCACGCAGGACTGGCCATTGCCTATGGCGATATCCCGCGCGCGGATGTGGCGGCGGCGCTGCTGGCGTTGGTGGAGCAGCCACAGGTCCGTCGCCGCATCATTGAGCTGACCGGGGGCCGGACTCCGGTGTTTGAGGCCCTGCATCAATTGTAGCGTCGAGCGAGATTGACCGAACCCCCGCACGCGCGGTTGCGCCAGCATGCAGCTCCCCGCAAGGAGCACAGCATGGGTGATGCAATGGACACGCAGTACCAGGACGCCACACCGGCTGCTGCGAAAGCGCCCGTTGAAGGCCTCACCTTCCACGCACTCTATCGCCGCGTGCAGGCCTTGGCAGGCCAGAGCATCTACCCCAAGCCCAGTGGCGTTGAGCGTTGGTCGGTGCGGGTGGGCGCAGGTGCAGCACTGCTGGGCCTGGTTACCGGCCTGCTGCTGGACCGCTGGTTGCCCGCCAGCGTGCTGCTGCCCTTGCTGCTGGTATGCCTGGCGGTGGAGATCGGTGGCTTTGTCATCAGCGGTGCCCTGATGGCGCGCAGGGAATACCGCCAGTACATCCAGCCTCGGCTCTCCCACGCCCAGGAAATGGACAACGAATTCGGACATTGGCAGGCCTTCGTCGCGGATCTGCAACAGTTCCCGCAGCGCGAGCGCGAACAACGCCTGCGCTTCGTCAGCGTGATAAGAACCAACATGGGCGAGCGCATGGGCCTGCTCTATGGCAGCCTGCAGAAGCTGGGCCCGTTCCCGCTGCTGGTTGCGCTCTACGTGCAGTACCGGGGCTGGAAGACCAGCGGCTGGCAGGGTGTGTCCGACGTGGGATGGGCAGGGGCCATCCTGATCTTCGCCATGGTGCTGCTTTACATCATGGGATGGATGCTGATCATCCAGCGCGAGCGCCTGGATACCTACGTCAACCTGCTTGAGGCTTCCCTCCACGATGAACCCGTAGCGTCGAGCCTGCGCGACTGAGCGTGTTCCTGCGCGAGGGTGATGCTTACAGTGACAGAGTCACTCGCCACCCCGCGCTGCCAGACTGTCCCAGATACGCCCGGCACGCTGTTCCCCCGTGGTCACATTGATTACCGCCTGCGCGCCCAGCCGGTCACGCAACTGCTGCAGATACAGGCTGCGCGGCGCCACCACCTGTCCCGCGGATTGCACGATGCCTGCGGGTTCTTCGGGCGGGAACTTGCCAGGCGCGATCCTGCCCACCTGGCCCACGCTCCAGTTCATGGCGAAGGGCGGTGCCTGCACGACGTAAGTATCGTGCTCGGTGTTCCAGAACATCTGCTGTGCGCCCGCCCAACCGTGCCCGCTGCCGCTGTAACGGCGGTTCTGCGCACGCAGCATGTAGCCCTTGGTGTTGTCGTACAGCACGCCGGTGGACCATCGATGGTGCGGACCGCTGTCATTGCTGTCATCGGTGGCCAGGCAATCCAGAAACACGTTCGGGCCCGATGTGCGTGCACCGATGACGAAGGTATGCCGGCCGCCGCGGTTGTAGCAGCGTTGGGTCAGGTTGAACGCCGCGTTGCCTTCATACAGGAACACATAGCGACGTGCTCCCTGTGTTTCGCCGTAGCGCGGGTCCAGATAGGCGATGTCCTGCAGGGTGTTGAAATGTGCGCCATTGCGGGTCACGAATCCATGTGAAACATAGCGCACGGTGACGTCGCGAACCCATGAATCGCGCACGCCACCCAGACGAAGACCAGTATACGGACCGCTGTCGGCGGTGCCGTTTTCCGTGCCGGTAGCCGGGTTTCCTTCCAGTCGCAGGTCTTCGATACCGACCTGGGAGATGCGGTTGGGCTGCGTGCGATAGACGTGGCCGCCGCCGAAGCGCGCCTCGATGGCATCCACGATCGGCGCATCCAGCGTGATCGTGTCGTGGTCCACGGCGGTGACGACCCGTTCGCTGTACACGGTGTAGTCACTTGCCGTCCATCGGTAGCGGGCGGTGTCGACGCCTTCAGGGCCCAGCCAGCGCTCGTTGGGCTCGCGGGTGATGGCCACGGTATCGCCCACCCGATAGCCGGTCGTGGACTCCACCCGTACTCGCATTGCACCCACGGGCACGTAGTCCATTGTGATCGCCGTCAGGCGCTCGTCCGCTGCAGGGCGGGGGATCTTTGACTCGCTGTCCCCCATGTCGATGATCCTGCCTTGCCGCTCGCGTACATCCGAACGCAGGACGGTGCCCTCCGCACCGCGGCCTTCACCGCGCAGCACCACGCCGCTGGATCGAATCGTCAGCGTCCGGCTCAGCCGGTATTGACCGCGCCGCAGCAGGACCGCACCGCGCACGCCCCGGCTGTCTGCGACCTGGGTGGCGGCTGCGTTGATGGCGGCTTGTATGCGTGGGTAGTCATCGCCCTCCGCCGCGGGCTCCAGGGTCTGCAGCACCGGAATGCTGCCGCGCTCGGGCAGGGCCACGCCACCGCCCTGATAACCCGCGCGGGAAAAGTCCGGCACGATGTTGCGTGCCTGCGGCGCACCGCGTTCGGCGTACAGAGCGTAGCGCAGCATGCCGTTGCGACCCAGGCTGACCAGCGGCGCGTCTGTGTCGGGGTTGATCGGATGGATAAGCCCGAGGGCGGGCAGGTCAGGCTCGGCGGCCGAAACAGTGGACATGCCGCAGCAGGGCAGCGCCGCGAGCAGCAGCGCCATCATGCGAAGGCGCGACGAGAGCGAAAACATGGTTGCGATGCCTACTTCCCCCAGCGCCAACCAGGCGGCGCGCCTTTCAGCCAGCACACCAGCACCAGCACCAGAATCACCACCCAAGTGTAGATCTGGAATGCAACGAGCTGGCTGGACGGAGAGAACAGGAACGGCCCGGTCACCAGAAGCACAAAGGCCAGGCCATAGGCGACCCAGCCTTGCCAGGCGCAGGGCCAGCCCCAGCCATAACGCTTCCGGGTAAACCAGTATTTCTTCTCGGTCATATCCGTTTCCTTGTGTTACGCGTGCGACTCCCTGCGCCGGGCCGCGCCCGGTGCCGAGCGTGCCGCGTTCATGCCGGGCAGCAGGTCCGCGATCGCCTCTACGTCTGGATGCAGCTGCACGACGGAGGCCATCGAGACGACCCGGGCCTGGGCAGGGTCGGCGTCCGCGCAGTCCATGAATGCCCATGAGTGGTCATCACCGTAGTGGGTCACCACCAGCACGGGGCTGCCATCCAGTAGGGCCGCGCCGGTGATGCAGGCGGCGTTCGGTGCCTGGTCGAACTTCCATTCCATTGTGGTCGTTTTCTTGTCGGGGGAATCAACGCTTTTTCACGTTCAACGGCAGGGACTGTGGCCGGGCGAGGCATCGGGGTCAGCGCAGGGGAAGAAACCGGAATTACCGAGCTCGGCAGCCGTGACTTGTTCAACGCCCAGGGCAACCCGCCAGTGTCCATTTTCCAGTATGACGCCCAGTTGGGCCTGCTGCTCCTGGTCAATCAGGCGTGCAAGGAAGAGAAAGGCCGCGCGCATATCACTGCGCCTGGTCCAGGCCGGTGCATCCACGATGCGGTAGCGGTAGCGCACCACGCCATCTTCGCCACGGGCAATGGCGGTGACCTGCCGCTCGCCAAAACAGAGATACCGTAGCGCTGCCGCTTCCCATCGAATCCAGTTGCAGAAACGGCTTGCCGCCTTTAGTAATGGAGATCCGCGCCCGAGGGCTTGCGTTGACGCCCTCCTCAATTGGCTCGCGCCGCACCAGGTCAGCGGCGATCAAGGCGTTGACCCCCGGGTCTGCAAGCAGTTCCGCGTTCAGTTCAATGGGCCATTGCGGGAAAATCAGCATCGCGCACACTTCCGAGCCGTCCAGCTGCGTGCGAAGATCCCCGGCCAGGGCCGCGGAGCCATTGCCTGCGCCACAGGCCGCCAATGCCAGCGACGCCAGTGTTGCTGCGCTGGCCACCGTGATGCTCCGTATGCCGGGATGCCTCATGCAGGGTGCTTCTCCATCATGTATCAACATTCTAGTGCGCGCGGAAAACAGCAACTGTGGATGCGCATCACGAATACGTACGCCGGCAAACGATGCTGCGCGTGGGGGCAGCGGGTGATCCGTTACCTGTCGATCTAGCGCAAGGCGCCGGGCGCCTGGACGGTTCGCCAGTGCGAAATATTCGACAACGGCGGCCCGGATTTGGTCGATATAGTTGAATTCGAGGCCGTAGACCCGCACCTGCAATTTGGCAAGGAGTGGATGTTCGAAGTCGTGGAAGACGCATTTCGGTTCGCCACGGAACATCTGGGGCCACGTCCAGACCACTACGTCAATCAGGGCATGGTCCAGGACGAGTACGAAGATCGCTACTACCCAAGCATGACAACTGCATCGTCAGAGGGCAGGGGATAGCCATAGTGCCAACCCTGGCCCACGGCATCGGTGGCCAGTTCGCGCAGCAATGCCACCTGCTCCGGCGTTTCGATTCCCTCGATGATCACGTCCATCCCCAGCTTGCGGGCAATCTGGTACATGCCCGGCAGCACCGAGCGCAGCGGCGAATCTTCGGTGATTGCCGTAACAAACATGCGATCGATCTTGACGCCGTGGAACGGTGATTCGGCCAAGTGCGAGAAGTTCGCGCTTCCAGTGCCGAAGTCATCGATCAGCAGCTTGTAGCCCAATGCTTCAAGCCGGCCGATGTTGGCCTTGCCGACCTCGCACAGCTGCTCCCGCTCGGTGACTTCGATGCGTATCTGCGAGGGACGCAGGCCTGCTTCATGCAGCAGCGCATCGAGATAACGCACTACACACGCCTGGGCCAGATCGTGGGGCTCGGCGTTCACACTCACATACAGCTGCGGGTGGCGGCGCAGCGACGGCCCCAGTTCCAGCAGCGCCTGGGCCAGCACGTGGCGGAACAACAGTGGGGTCAGGTTGAACTGGCGCGCGATGGGCACGAAAACCGAAGGCGGAATATCCTCGCCGGCCTGAGGATGCCAACGACTCAGGGCTTCGAATCCAACCAGTTGCTGGTCACGGATTCGACAGAGTGGCTGATACACCAGCTGTATCTCACCCTGCCGGATGGCCTGGTCCAGACGTGCGTGGATTGAGCCGTCCTGCGCATTGCGTCGGCGCGCCAGGACGTAAGCGCCCACCGCGCCGGCGATCGCGCTCAGGCACAGCATCAGCGCCAGTACCCAGGCAGGCAGCCCGGCAACGGACCGGCGCGGAGTTTCCACCACCACACAGACGTTGTTCCGCGCACTGCACGTCCGGCTGTGCACGGTGGACGCCTTTTCGGCCGCAGCCGTGCTCGGCGTCATCTTCCGGATGGTGTAGATGCGATTCTCAGCGGCGATGCTGAGCGTGCTGGTGCTGGTACTCAGGGCATCGATGCCACCGAACGCAGAGGTGGAGGAGACACTGAAAATGCCATCGCGGGCAATCAGTGTCGTGCCTGCAAAGAGGGTTCCCGCCAGGTCCTCGCTCAGCCAGACCTGCGAGTTTCCCAGCAGGAACGTCGGCGGCGGCAGTGGCCGTGCGGAAAGATCACCCCACGTGGCGGAACAGGTCAGACGACCCTCATCGATCCGCCCCAGGTCGGCAATGAAGCTGGAGTGGAAGGTAAGGGCCTTGAAACGTTCCAGTTCCTCGGCGGAGCAGGGCACGCCCAGTACGCGAAGCGCCTCGTCCATCACATCCCGGCGCACGCGGGTAATGGTCTCCGAGCGCCCCAGGACGGCCTGGGCGATGCGCTCGGACGTGGCGTTGTCTTCTGAATAGAGCACGGCCTGCGCCCCGGCCAGCAAGGCGGCAGCCGCCAGCGCGGCGATCACGATGGCCTCGGTAACAGCGCGACGGCGGGCGGTTGCTCGAATCAGGCTCAAGTACGGCCCCCTGTACGACATGGCGTCTTGGGCCGGCCCCAGCATGGGGCCAAGGGGCTGCCGGGCGCAAGGGGGCCTCCTGGATCGGAATGTCGGCCCCGCCCGGAACCGTGCACCGTAGAGTCGAGCTTGCTCGACTGAACCCACATTCGGCTATCATCCCCCCCAGCCACCAGGGGGGCTGGCATGGACGCGAGAATTGGTTTCCTCATCGCGCTGATAACGCTGGCGCTGTCGGCACACGCCCAGCAGATGCGCTCCGCCACCGGGCCCCAGCCCGCGCCGAAGCACACGCCATTCGTTCCGAAGGCACACAACCCCGGTGCCGAGCCGATGAAATGCGATCAGTTCATTGACCCCCGCATGCGGCTCTACTGCGCTGACGTGGAGCGAAGCTACATAAAGGGAGACGCCCGGCGCCAAGGGCTGCCAACGCCGTCCGGCGAAATCGTCCGATTGCCAGCGTACGGAACGGCCGAGTCCAAGCGGGTTGGGGCGGCCTGCGGCCACGCCGGGGCGGATACGGCTACCGTTTGATCACCGCTTCCAGCACATCGGCGCGGTTGGCGAAGCGATTGACCCGGCACGACAGCGCGTCCAGCATCTGGCCCTGGCCCTGTGTGGCGGGATCAAAATGGCAGTAGCGATCAGTGTCACGCATGTAGGCGTGCTGCTCGTCGCCCAGCCTGTCCTTGAACGTGCTGTCCGGGCCGGCGTCGATGGTCGCAAGCGCAGCGCGCATGCGGTTCTGCTGCCAATGGAACTCCTCATCCAGGCAGGCCTGCATGGCCGGCGTCACAGCATCGCTGGCAGCCACGCAAGCCTTGAATGCGGGTCGCAGGCTGGCGCGGATGTACGAGTCATCCGGTGGAATGGGATTTCCGTCCTCATCCAGAACGGGTGCCTCCGCCGCCGGCTTTGCATGCGCGGCTTCCGCTCGCGGCACGTGAAAGGCGGCCGCGACCAGCAGCACAGCAAACAGGGTAGGGGTAGTGAACGTGTGCATCCGCTTCGCTCCATGAAGTCTGTGCAGCAGAATCTACCCGTATTCCCCGCGCATGCAAGCTCGGTGGCGTCGGGCTTGCTCGACTGAGCCGTCCGCTGCCGATCACTCCGCCGCCGTAACCCGCGCCCTGCTTCCGCGCGCCCGCGAAAGCGCATGGCCTGCCATCGCAACCACTATCAGTGCCAGCGCCACGCACTGGATCGCACTCAGGCGCTCACCCAGCAGCAACCAGCCCACCACCGCCGACACAGCCGGGGACGTCGACAGGATCACTCCCAGCGCAGAGACAGAAAGCCGACGCATGGCCCACATTTCCAGCGCGTACGGCAGCACGCCCGACAGGCAGGCCACCGCAAGCCCCGGAATGAGGAACGCAGGGGAGGCAAAGCGGGTGTCGCCGCTGGTGATCGCAACAGGCACGGCCAGCATCGAGGCGGCCACCATGCCCCAAGCGACCGTGTTCACGCGCTGCAGGTGCGAAGCGCGCTTGCCGGCGAGGATGTACAGCCCCCAGGCAACGGCCGCGCCGATCGCGCACAGCACGCCAATCGGATCCAACGCGCCGTCCACGGCTTGGCCCAGTGGCAACAGCAGGATCAGTGCACCCAGTGCCAGCAGCGACCACAGCAGATCCCTCAGCCGGCGGCCCGCCAGGGCGCCGACGGCCAACGGGCCCAGAACCTCGATCCCCACCGCCACGCCCATGGGGATTCGTGCGAAGGCCTGATAGATCAGGGTGTTCATGGCGCCCAGCATCAGACCGTACATCACCACTGCACCGAACTGGCTGCGACCTGGCAGATGGCGCCAGGCGCGCTGCAAGACCACGAGCACCACCGCCGACAGGCCAATGCGCAGGGCGATAGTGCCCTCCACGCCAATGGCGCCGAACAGGTGCTTCGCGTAGGCCCCCCCGACATTCTGGCTGACAAGGGATAGCGCGATGGCACCGATTCCGGCGGCCGCCGCAGCCTGGGCAAGGTCGTTCCTCATGGGAAGCCATGCTAGCCGCGAGCCCGCGGGTGGTTTCGCATATTTCACCCGGTCGCACGAGTAAATTACTCTGCCAGAACCACTAAATGAGAGTGCGACGTGGACAAGTTCGACCTCGCCATTCTTCAGATTCTGCAGCAGGACAACCTGACGCCCCAGCGCCTGATCGCGGAGCGGGTGAACCTGTCGCCCGCTGCGGCACAGCGCAGGGTCGCGGCGCTGATGAAATCCGGCGTGATCGAAAGGAACATCGCGGTGGTTGACCCGCGCGCGGTCGGAGCATTGGTTACCGTCGTGGTAGAAGTGCACCTGGTCAGCGACCAGTCCAGCGTGGTGCGCACCGTCAAGGACGCTTTCCTGGCCGTGCCCGAGATCCAGCAGTGCTACCACGTTACCGGCAACGGCGGGTTGATCCTCATCGCCTTGCTGCCTGACCTGGAAGCCTACGGCCGCCTGGCCGAGCGGCTGTTTGCAGACAACGCGCTGGTGGAAAGCTATCGAAGCCTTCCGGTGCTGGAGCGGGTCAAGGTCGGGCTGGCCGTGAGCGGCCCTGGTAACGAATAGCCCGCAGTTTCGTTGCGGCAGAGGATGGGCAGGGCGCCCGATCCGGCTCCGCTGTCATCAATAGATGCAACAATGCCGTCTGCCTGTCTGTACCACGTACCCATGAAACTTCGACTTGCCCTTCTGCTGTCCCTGCTCGTACCCATGGCCTGCTGGGCCGCGCCCTCGCATACGGTGACCTCACCCGCACCGCTTCCGCCATCGGACGGCCGCGTGACCGTGTTCCTGGCCGGCAGCATCGAGATGGGCAGGGCCGGGGATTGGCAGGCCCAAGTGCAGCAGGCGCTGGCAGATGACGGTGTATTGATGCTCAACCCGCGGCGGGAAGACTGGAATCCGGCGTGGAAACCCAGCGCCAGTGATGAGAACTTCCGCCAGCAGGTGCAGTGGGAGCTCGCGGCGCTGGAGAAGGCGGACATCGTACTGATGTACTTCGCCCCGGGCACACAAAGCCCGATCACCTTGCTGGAATTCGGGCTGTACGCGCGATCCGGCAAGTTGCTGGTTGCCGCGCCGGAAGGGTTCTGGCGCAAGGGCAACCTGGACATCACCGGCGACCGCTATGGCGTACCGCGCTACGACAACCTGGCCGAGCTGATCGAAGCCGTGCGCGCGCGCATCCACCAGCCCCGCCCGTAGAGTCGAGCTGGCTCGACCGAAGGCCCCGCCCATTTCCAGTCAACCGCTTGCCTTGCCAGGTGCCCCAAAAAACAGCCGCGCACAAGCCAATCCCGCAATGGCGCCGCAGGCGGCGAAAAATGCAGCGTCGCTGAACCCGCGCAGATTACCTGCGGCAAGCGTCGGGATCGCTGAAAGCAGTGCACCCATTGCGCTGCTCAATGCCAAGGGGCGCCACCCCCACAGCCAGGGCTTCAGGGCACCCAGAATTCCGAAAAGAGCCAAGGCCTTGAATTGGTCTGCGGCGCAGTCCCACGCAGAGATCCGGATGCTGCCGTCCAACTCCGCACAGGCCTGAACGCGGTACACAGCCGCAAGCACGGGGAAGATCAGGATCAGCGCATAGCCTGGCGGCATGTGAGGTGTGGATCTGGGTACGCCGGATCGGGGCCCACTTATACATCCAGGCGCTTGCCGGCAGCAATGTTTCGCCGCGCTCGTGATTCAACTCACTGTGCGCCAGACGCGGTCGCCGCCTCCCAGTTCCACCACCGCCTCTCCTGCACCCACCGCAGGTTTGATCGCCTCGGCCAAACCACCCAGGGTATAGGGCTTGCGCAGCACTGCGAAGCCATGATCGGTCTCCCGCGCGAGCAGTTCGCTGTAGCCGCTGGTCAGCACCACATGCAGCCCGGGGTAGGTGGCACGCACTGTCCTGGCCAGTTCCAGGCCGGTAATGCCAGGCATCACCACATCCGAAAAGACCACGTCGTACCGCGCATGATGCCGCTCCAGGTCGGCCAGAGCCTCTGCGCCGTTGCGCGCCAACTGCACGCCGCAGCCCAGTTCCCGCAGCGCCGAAACCGCGAATGCCGCAACATCCACGTTGTCTTCCACCACCAGCACGCTCAAGCCCCTCGCATCCTGCAGTGCATGCAGGGACGAGCCCTCCATTGAAACCGGCTCCTGGTCGGTCAGCGGAAGATACAACACGAACGTGCTGCCTTCGCCCACGGTGCTGGTGACATCGACCTCGCCTTCGGACTGCTTGACGAAGCCGAACACCTGGCTCAGTCCCAAGCCAGTCCCTTCACCCACACCCTTGGTCGTGAAGAACGGATCGAAGACCTGGCTCAAGACGGCCTCTTCGATGCCGCAGCCGTCATCGCTGACCGAAACCGCCGCAAATGCGCCCTTCAATGGCGGCGCGAACCGTACCGAAGGCATGGTATCGACCCGGCGCACGCAGATGCGCACCGTGCCGTTCCTGCCGATGGCATCGCGCGCGTTCACCGCCAGGTTGATCAAGGCCGTATCCAGCTGCGTCTTGTCCAGCAGCACGTGTAGCGGATCATCGGGCAGGTCCAGCTGCAATGCCACCCCGCTGCCGAGCAGGGTGCGGATGATGTCGGCCAGTCCTTCCACTCCCTTGCCCAGGTCGAACACTTCCGGTGACAGGGTCTGCCTGCGCGAGAAGGACAGCAGGTGCGAGACCAGGCTGGTCGCCCGGTCTGCCGCTGCGCCGATGGCTTCGATGTGCCGGCGCTGCTGCTCGTCGCGGGGTTCGCCATAGCGGAGCATGTCCACCGAGCCGGTGATGACCTGCAGAAGATTATTGAAATCATGCGCCACGCCGCCGGTCAGCTGGCCAATGGCTTCCAGCTTCTGCGATTGGCGCAGCTGCTCGCGTGCCCTCACCAGCTCGGCATGGGCCTGCCTTGCCTCCTCACTGATCGATTCGACCTGCCGCGAATGCTCGTTGCGCTCGGAAACGAACTCCGTCTGGTCGCTGACCACGCACAGAATGCCGCCCACGCTGCCATCGGCCACGCGGATGGGGGAATACGAGAAGGTCCAGAAGGTTTCCCGACGCGTGCCATCGCGGTCCATGAAAACGCGCAGGTTGCGGAAGCTGCGGTGGGTGCCGGCCATTGCATCGGCGATGGCCCCGCCCAGCTCGTCCCACACATCGTGCCAGACGATTCTCACCGGCGTGGCCATCGCGCCGACCAGTTTGTTGCCCATCCAGGGCGAGAACGCGTCGTTGAAGTAGAACAGGTTGTCCGGCCCCCACGAAATCCACAGCGGCTCTGGGCAATCCAGAATCATCGTCAGTACGGTGTGCAGCTCGTCCGGCGCCGCCTCTGCAAGCCCACCATGCGCCCAGTCGCTGTCCTGCAGCAGGCGATAAGCGAGGGAGTCGGGCGAAGACACGGGCAGTTCGCTGCGCGACATGTGAAGACCTGTTGAATACCTCCTCACAGCGTCGATCATGAATGGTACAGACAGCGTGACGAGTCGCCCGGCGCAGGGCCTGTGATGATGCTGCCACTGCGCGTTCATGTGGCCGCTACATCGGCAAGACGGCCGTGTGACTTCGCGCGACTTACGTTGAAGGCCCGCCTCCACATGTAACTGCGAATGCTCGCTACCGTGCTGCCGTCACCGCTTTCGAATCTGGCCCGCCAGCGACTGCTGCAGGTCAACGCACTGCCATTGCCTGGTCAGGGCCGTACGTTGGAGCGCTGGCGAGGGCTCGCGGCATTGGGGCATGAGGACCTGTGCCTTGCGAAGGTGCTTGAAGCCCATCATGACGCCGTGGCGATCCTGCACGAACTCGGTGCAGCGCCGTCGGACGGCCAGTTGCTGGCGGTTTGGGCCGCAGAGGGCCCCGCCTGCACGCTGCGGGCCGATGCGAGCGGCCGACTACGCGGCGACAAGCCGTGGTGTTCGGGCAGCGATCTGGTGGATGCCGCGCTGGTAACCGTCCGCGATGACACAGGGGTGCAGCTCTATCGGGTGGATGCATCGCAGTGGCATGCACTGGAGGGCGAGCCGTGGCCCGCCCCCGGCATGGCCGGCGTACCGTCCACCACGGTGCGTTTCGACGATGCCCAGGCCGAGGCAGTCGGCCCACTGAATGCCTATCTGGATCGTCCCGGGTTCTGGCATGGCGGCGCTGGCATTGCGGCCGTCTGGTTCGGCGCGGCCACCGCGCTTGCAGAGCGCATGCAACATGCCTGCAGCGAAGGCCTGCGCGCGCGTCTGCTGGGCAAGGCTGACCTCGCTCTGGCACCGGCCGCCGCGCTGCTGCGCGAGTTGGCCACCGCGATCGACCTGGCGCCGCAGCTGACTCACCGCGTGCAGGTCGTGCGTGCGCGCAGCGTGGTAGAGCGCGCGGCCACCCAGATCCTGGACCTTGCCGGTCGCGCACTGGGACCAGCGCCCATGTGCATGGAGGACGCGCACGCGCGCCGCTGGGCCGATCTGAGCGTGTTCCTGCGGCAAAGCCATGCCGACAAGGATTGGGAATGGCTGGGACAGCAGTGCGCGGCTCAGGTGAAACCATGGGCGCTGTAGCCATCATCAACGGGCGCGGTTCCGAAGCGAGCGCATGGGACCGCTGTGACTGGCTGTGGCAGCAACCCGCAGCGACCACGGCCGAGCTGTGTGCCGGGGCAGGGCGGATTATAGTGGTTGCACCGCATCCCGACGACGAGGTGTTGGCCTGCGGTGGCCTGATGTGCGCCGCCGCCCGCATGGGCATGCCGGTGCAGGTGGTGGCGGTGACCGACGGCGAGGCGTGCTACCCCGGTGAGCAGTGGTGGACGCCGCAGCGCCTGCGGCAGGCCCGCCGCAAGGAGCTGCGCGATGCCTTGTCCGAGCTGTCCATTGCTGCAGAGTCCATCGTGCATCTGGGCATCGCCGATGGCGGCGTGACCGATCACGAAAGCGGTTTGGAAGACTGGCTGTGGCAGTGCCTGCGCGAAGACGATCTGCTGCTGGCGCCCTGGCGGTTCGATGGCCATCCCGACCACGAAGCTGCCGGACGCGCCGCGTGGCGGGCCGCGCGTGCCGTCGGTTGCCGCCTGCTTGAGTACCCCGTCTGGGGTTGGCACTGGCTGGACCCGGGCTGCGCGCACATGGCATGGGAGTCGCCACGCCTGCTCGACATTTCCACAGTGGCCGCCCACAAGCGGCAGGCCATCAACCGTTTCCGTACACAGACCGGCGATGTGCCCCGGCTGCAGGCCGAACCCATCCTGCCCGCGTACGTGCTCGAACGTTTCCATCGTACCCAAGAGGTCTATTTCGCATGAGTGCCCAGCCGTACTTCGACGAAGTGCATGCCATCGATGATCCCTTCGGCTACCGCAGCCGCTGGTACGAGGAGCGCAAGCGCGGTGTGCTGATGGCCAGCCTGACGCGTCGCAGCTTCCAGCGCGGTTGGGAGCTGGGCTGTTCCAACGGGGTGCTGACCGAAGCATTGGCCAGCCGCTGCGAGCGCCTGCTGGCAACCGATATCAGCCCGCGGGCAACATTCCAGGCGCGCCGCAGTCTTGCCCACCTGCCGCACGTGCAGGTGCATTGCGCGCAGCATCCGCAGCAGTGGCCGGCCGGCCGCTTCGACCTGATCGTCTGCAGCGAGATGGGCTACTACCTGGGGCCGGACGCGCTGGTGGAGCTGCGCGACGGGGTACACGCGGCATTGAAGGATGACGGACTGCTGGTGGCTTGCCACTGGTTGCCCTCCTTCAACGGCCGCGCCAGCCGCACCGCACTCGTGCATGAGCGGCTGGGGCACGGGCTGCAGGAAGCGTTCTGCTACCGGGACAGCGATTTCGTGCTGCAGGGCTGGTCCCGCGCGCCACTGTCACTGGCCAGCGAAGAGGGCCTGAGATGATCGGCATACTGGTGCCCGCACACAACGAGGCGGGGTGCCTGGACGCGTGCCTGCGCTCGCTGTCCATTGCCGCCGCGCACCCGCGGCTGAGGGGAGAGCCAGTACGGGTGACGGTGGCGCTGGATGCCTGCACGGATGCCAGCGCGGACATCTGCCGGCGCCACGGCGTCGGCATGGTGCAGGTGCAGGCCCGCTGCGTGGGTGCAGCGCGAGCGGCGGCGGCGGATGCGCTTATCCGCATGGGCGCGCGTTGGCTGGCCAGCACCGATGCAGACAGCCAGGTGCCAGCCGATTGGCTGGTGGCTCAGTGCGAAGCGGGCACTGAGGTGTTCTGCGGGGTGGTGGACCTGGGCGATCTGGCGCCCAGTCAAGCCTGGCTCCGCAACTGCTTCCAGCGCGCAGAGCGTTGGGGTCAGGGGCACGGCCGTGTACACGGCGCCAACATGGGCGTTTCCACCCCGGCCTATCTGGCCGCCGGAGGTTTCGGGGCGCAGCGTTGTTCGGAAGATGTGGATCTGGTGAAACGACTGCAGGCAAGCGGTGCATCCATCTACTGGGCCGGTGATCCGGTGGTCAGCACCAGTGCTCGCCTGGTCGGGCGCGCCAGCGGCGGTTTTGCCGATCATCTGGCGGCCCTTGCTGCGCAGGAGCAGGGTGTACCGCCCCAGCTGGCCTTGGCCAGCTGAGGCGTGCGAGGGATCACTCCCCATCCACCGCGAATGCCGCGTGCACCAGGGCCAGATGGCTCAGGCCCTGCGGGGTATTTCCCAGCCCTTGCTCGGTAAGAGGATCCCACATCTCGGGCATCAGGCCCACGTCGTTGCGAACCCGCTGCAACAGGGCATGGAACAGCCGATGTGCTTCCTCCTGCTCGCCCAGCAGGCCATACGCCTCCACCATCCAGAACGCGCAGCTGATGAACGTGCCTTCGCAGTGTTGCATGCCGCTGTAGCGCCACAGCAGATCGCCACTGGCATCACTCAGTTCACCGTGCATCGCTTCGCGGGTGGCGATGAACCGCTCGCGCCGCGCCTGTGCCAGGCCGAAGCGTGATGCCAGCATCAGGCTTGCATCCAGTCGCTCACTGCCGGCGTGCATTACATAGCTCTGCTTTTCTTCGTGCCAGCAGTGCGTGTCGATCCAGTCCAGAATGCGATCACACTCGCGCTGCCAGCGGGGCAGGCGAGCGCGGGTAATGTGGCCCTGTTCGGCCAGTTCGCACGCCCGGCGCAGGGCCATCCAGCATTCCACCTTCGACATGGTGTAATGCTGCAGGTCCTCCAGCTCCCAGAATCCGCAGTCCTTGCGCATCCAGCGGTCGGCGCATTCGTCGGCCAGCTCGAACAACAGCCGGGCAGTGGCCGGGTCCAGAATATGGCCGGCGTCGATCATGCGGCTGGCCATTTCCATCACATCGCCGTAGACGCAGGTCTGCAATTGGTCGGTTGCAGTGTTGCCTACCCGCACCGGCTGGCTGCCGTGATAGCCGGGGATGTCAATGTAACGCTCCTGTTCAACCTTTTCGCCGCGCAAGGTGTAGCAGGGCCGCAGCGCCGGGCGGTGTCTGCCGATGGTGGTCATCAACCAACTGAAACCGGCCTTGGCGTCGGGCAGGGCGCCCACGCGCAGGAAGGCTTTGATGATGTAGGCGGCGTCGCGCACCCAGGCGTATCGATAGTCCCAGTTCTTGTCACCGCCCAGGCGCTCCGGCAGCGAAGCGGTCACGGCAGCGGCAATGGCGCCGGTGGGCGAGAACCACAGGAATTTCAACGCCAGCGCCGAGCAGATCACTTCGCTGCGCTGGCGGCTGTCGCAGTGCAGATCCGCGACCCATTGCTGCCATTCGCGATCAGAGCGGTCAATGTGGGTATCGATATCGTCCAATGGCGGAACGGGCAGCACCTCGTCCTGCGAGGCCAGCAACGCGACAACGCCGCGGTAGCCCGCCGTCACGCGCAGCTGCCCCCGCACCTCGCGGTCGTCACACAGCTCGATACAGGTGTCTTCCGGATAGCGCAGCATCGTCATCACCGGGCCCACGTGGTGCACGCACCCATTGGGGGTATCGCTCATCCACGGCGTACAGGTGCCGGCACGGGTACCCGGCTGGTAATGCAGGTCGAAGATCACCTCGCCTGCCAGCCCTTCCACCCGTCTGGCCAGCTCGGACCACGGTAAGCGCCCGGCCGGACCGCTGTTCAGCGATTCGGTAACACGGGCGAATCCGGTGCTAGTGCGGATCTCCGTTTCAAGTACGTTGCTGTCGGCCCGATAGCGCCGGTGTACAGACAGGATGTCCCGAGCCTGCAGCGCAAAGCGCCCGCCGGCCGCGGCGTCCAGCAGGCGATCGAACAGCGGGGGGGAGTCCATGTTTGGCGCGCACCACCAGTCGATGCAGCCGTCAGGTGCAATCAGCGCCGTGGAGCGGCCATCGCCGATGGCCGCGTAGGCATGGATGGCGGCATGCCCCTGCGCGTCACGTGCGGGGCTTACCCCGCTATCTGGCTCGGACCTCACGGAAGAAGCATGCCGCCGGTGGCACCAATCACCTCGCCGGTGATGTAGCTCGATTCCTGGGTGGCCAGGAGCACGTAGGCCGACGCCATCTCTACCGGTTGGCCAGCACGCTTCAGTGGTGTCTGCGCTCCAAACCCTGGAATGGCTTCGGGCGGCTGACCGCCCGCCGGCTGCAACGGGGTCCAGATCGGGCCCGGGGCTACGGCGTTCACCCGGATGCCGCGTTCGGCGACCTGCTGCGCCAACGATTTGGTGAAATTGACAATGGCCGCCTTGGTCGGCGCGTAATCCAGCAGATTGGGCGAAGGCTGATAGGCCTGGATGGAGGCCGTGTTGATGATGGTCGCGCCGGCGGGCAGATGCGGCAAGGCCGCCTTGCACACCCAGAACAGCGCATGCACGTTGGTGCGGAACGTGGCCTCGAACTGCTCGGTGTCCAGGTCCTCGATCTTCTCCACCGCCAACTGCTTGCCGGCGATATTGGCCAGAACGTCCAGACCGCCCAGCGCATCCACGGCCTTGGCCACCAGATCGCGGCAGAACGCCTCGTCCTGCAGGTCGCCGGGCAGGGCAATGGCCTTGCGCCCTTCGGCCTCGATCAGCGCGACCACCTCGGCGGCGTCCGCCTCTTCCCCGGGCAGGTAGTTCAGCGCTACATCGGCACCCTCGCGAGCGAAGGCAATCGCCACGGCGCGGCCGATGCCCGAGTCTGCGCCGGTCACCAGTGCCTTGCGGCCCTTCATGCGGCCCAGGCCTACGTAACTCTTCTCACCATGGTCGGCCTTGGGACTCAGTTCGTGCACCGTGCCAGGCGGCGTCTGTACCTGCGCCGGGTAGGTCGGCTGCGGGAACTGGGTGAGTGGGTTCTGCATGTCGTACTGATTGCGGGTCATTGCGGCATTCCTTGGGGGAGGAAGGAGTGGGGTGTGGAAAATTCAGAGCGTGACGGCGCCACCGGAAATGGTCAGCAGCGCGCCGGAGGTGTAGCTGGCGCTGTCGGCGGCCAGCATCACGTAGGCCGATGCCAGCTCGGCCGGCTGGCCAGGTCGGCCAAACGGCGTCTGGCTGCCGAACTGTTCGACCTCTTCGGCGGCCATGCCGGCGGGAATGAATGGCGTCCAGATCGGGCCTGGCAGCACTGCATTTACCCGGATGCCTTTCTCCGCCAGCAGGCCTGCCAACCCGATGGTCAGATTCGCAACCGCGCCCTTGGTGGTGGAGTAGGGCAGGATGTTCGGCGTGGGCTTCTTGGAATTCACCGATGCGGTGTTGATGACCGCGCCGCCGTCCTGCAGATGCGGAACGCACAGGCGCGTCAGGTTGAACACCGCGTGCACGTTGGTATCGAAGGTCTTGCGCCAGTCGTCCAAGGTGATCTCATCGAACGACTCGTAATAGCGCTGGTAGGCGGCGTTGTTCACCAGGATGTCCAGGCCGCCCAGCTCGTGCACCACGCGCTTCACCAGGTCTTCGGCCTGCGCTTCATCGCTGATGTCGCAGGGAATCAGTACCGACTTCTGGCCAGCTTCCTGTATCAGCTTGCCAATCGCCGCCGCATCGTCCTTTTCGCTCTCCAGAAAGGCGATGGCAACATCAGCGCCTTCGCGGGCGTAGGCAATGGCAACGGCAGCGCCAATTCCGCTGTCGCCACCTGTAATCAGCGCCTTCTTGCCTTCCAGTTGTCGATGGCCCTTGTAGCTCTGCTCGCCGTGGTCCGGGCGCGGGTCCATCCTGCTGGTCTTGCCGGGGAAAGTCTGCTGCTGTGCCTTGAACGGCGGCTTCGGATACTGGGGGGCAGCCATCGGACGACTCCTTCGGAAGGGGAATCGTTACTGTCTGCCCGAGCGGGTAAACGCAGCGGTCCGGTGGCGTCGCGGTGATGTGCACGGCGCTGCCCTACAGCGGGTAGGCAATGGTGGTCATGATGCTGTTCTCTGCCTGGCGCGAATCCAGGCGTGTGTGCTGCACCACCACCGGCACATCCGAATCGATCACGCAGGAAAAACCCACGTCACGCGGGACAGGTGCCGGGTCCTGCAGATCGTTGAAGCGCTTGTGGCAGGTGCGTTGCGCCGACACAGTAAAGCGATAGGGGCCCTGCGGCTCGCGGTCCTCGAAGTACAGCATCAGGCTGATCTGTGCATCGGTACTGCCGGCATTGAGGATGCAGCAGGTTTCATGGCTCTGCAGCTCGGGCTCGGGGCCATTGCTCCAACCGGGGATGTAGCCTTCGGCAATGGCCCAGCGGGTACGGCCCAGCGCGGCGTTGTTGGCATCGGTCATCTCGCGGCTCCTTCAATTGGGGCGCTACAGAGTGCGTGTGCGGTGCAGCGCACGCCGTGCAGACCGGGTGCGCGGCGCATCAACGTGAAGCATTCAGCGCGCTGTCTGACCCTGCATTGGCGCCAGTCTGGCCGGTGCCTATCATTGCTCACTGCATTCATCGATTCCCGCTGCTGTCGTATATGCCTTCAAGCGCCCAGTCCGCGCGCCGTTCTGCCCGCGCCGCCGGCTATGTCTTTCCTGAGCACCTGCGCGAGCAGGCCCGTGCCCTTCCTGCCCAGCCAGGCGTGTACACCTTCCACGGTCGCGAGGGTGGGTTGCCCCTGTATATCGGCAAGAGTGTGAACCTTCGCACCCGCGTGCTTGGTCACCTGCGCACCGAGGAAGAAGCCGCGATGCTGCGTCAATCCGAGCGCATCAGCCATCTTCCGATGGCCGGTGATCTGGGCGCACAGCTGCTCGAAGCCACGATGGTCAAGACCCATCGACCGCTCTATAACCGCCTGCTGCGGCGGGTGCCGCGGCAATTCAGCCTGCGCCTTTACCGGGGCGAAGTGAGCGTGCTGCATTCGGGCGAAGTCGACCTGACATCGGCGCCGCTGCTGTACGGCGTCTACTCCAGTGAGCGCTCCGCCCGCGAAGCGCTTCGACGTCTGGCTGACGACAACCGCCTGTGCTATTCGCTGTTGGGCCTGGAGCGCCTCCCGGCGGGGCGGCCGTGCTTCCGGTCCATGCTGGGCCAGTGCCTGGGCGCGTGCTGCGGGCGCGAGAGCGTGGCCGAGCACCAGCGCCGGCTGAGCGAGGCACTGGCCCTGCTGGAAGTCGTGCAATGGCCGTACGCGGGGCCGGTCGCCATCGAGGAGCGCGGCCCGGACCTGCGCCAGTTCCATGTGGTTGATGGGTGGTTCTATCACGGCAGCAGCAAGACCCTTGCTGCCGCCCGACGTCTGCGCCGCGGACCCGCCCAGTTCGACCGCGACGCCTACCGCATTCTGCGCAAAGGCCTGTGCAGCGGCCAGTGGGCCTTGCACCCGCTGTAGACACCGACACGTCAGGCAGGTCACAAGTTGTGGACGCGCGCTTGGGTATGCCTGCGTGCAGGACCATGCTGGAGAGAATCGTGACTGACCTGTTGGATCTGGGAATGCCCTGGTTCGAATTCGTGCTGCGCGCCAGTGCGGTCTATATCGTGGTGCTGCTGCTCACCCGGCTCAGCGGCAAGCGCTCCATCGGGCAGTCCGCGCCGTTCGATATGCTGGTGATCGTGCTGCTGGGCACCGCGGTGCAGAACTCGCTGATCGGCGAAGACACTTCATTGCTGGGCGGGCTCATCCTGGCCGCGACGCTGCTGGGGCTGAACTGGCTGGTGGGCTACGCCACGGCACGCAACCGCCGCCTGCACCGCTGGGTGGAAGGCGCGCCAATAGTGCTGGTCCGCAACGGCAAGGTGTTCTGGGAACAGCTGCGGCGCTGCAATGTTGCACCTGAAGACCTGGATGTGGCCATGCGCAAGGCCGGTTGTGATGGACACCAGGACATCGCCCTGGCCATGCTGGAGACCTCTGGCGAGATAAGCATCGATTCGCGGCAGCGCTGAGCCTGTCAGTCGCCGGTTTGTGAATGGGGTGCCTCGACCGCTTTTGACTGCGGTGAATCTTTCTGTCGCAGGAAAATGGTCAGCACCACCAGCGCCAGCACGGCCAGGAACTCGCTCTGCCAGTTCTGCATGGACTCGAACCAGAAGGTGCTGCCGGAGATGTGGTGCAGGAAGCCAGGCGGCGGCAAACCCTGCAGTTGCTGCTCCAACTGCGCCGCCCGCCAGCTTCCTGCCTCGTGCAGCGCAAAGCTGAGCAGGAACATGCACCCGAAGGCGATGGCGAGGGAATGCCCGTACAGTGTCTTCCAGATGCCACCCCGACGCACAGGCCAAGGGGCCGGGCCTGGCGCGACGCGCTGGTTCTCCTGCGTAGGATCCAGCGGCCGCGATTCAGCAGAGCCGCGCTGGCGCAACGAAACGGTCAGCAGCACATACATCTGCAGGAATTCGCTCTCCCAAATCTCGAAGGTGGCGCTGATGAAATGGCCGCTGCCCAGGTACTGCCAGACGTCCAGCGGCGCGCGCCCGTGCTGGAGCAGCTCCTGGTTTTGCACCTGCAGGCCTGCAGCGACCTGGCCGCACAGGAAGAGCAGCATCAGGCCCAGCAGGACAATGGAAAGTCCATTGCGTTTCCACATACACGTGCCCCGCGCCAGCTGATGCTGGCAGAGCCTGCGCGTGTGCGTCGCAAGCACCGGTGAAGGTCGCGCAAGATTGAAGTGACCATCTCCATGCACCGAACTGTTAAGCCAGCCATGCAGCCGGTAGACGGCGCGCATACCTTCGGATCACTTGGCCTGCCCGCGCGAGGTGCCACCCTGTGGCTTCCAACCGCACGGAGACGGATCATGCAGGCATTGACCTATCACGGCCGCAAGGATGTTCGGGTGGAAACCGTGCCCGACCCGGTACTGGCGGCCGACGACGATCTGATCCTGCGTGTGACCGCAACGGCCATCTGCGGCTCCGATCTGCACCTGTACCGCGGAAAGATCCCTGACCTTCACGCCGGCGACGTGCTCGGCCACGAATTCATGGGCGTGGTGGAGGAAGTGGGCCGTGGCGTGACCCAGGTGCAGCCCGGTGACCGGGTGGTCATCCCCTTCGTGATTGCCTGCGGCGAGTGTTTCCATTGCCAGCTGGCCGAATACGCGGCCTGTGAAACGACCAACCCCGGCAAGGGCGCTGCGCTCAACGCCAAAGGCCTGATGCCGCCCGCGGCGCTGTTCGGTTACAGCCATCTGTACGGCGGGGTTGCTGGCGGGCAGGCCGAGTATGTGCGCGTGCCCAAGGCGAATGTCGGCCCGCTGCGCATTCCCGACGGGGTAGCCGACGAGCAGGTCCTGTTCCTGTCCGACATCCTGCCTACCGGCTACCAGGCGGCGTTGAACGCCGGCATCAAGCCCGGCTCGACCGTGGCCATCTTCGGCGCCGGTCCGGTGGGCCTGATGAGCGCAGCCTGCTCTCGGTTGCTGGGCGCCGAAACGATCTTCATGGTAGATCATCTGCCTTACCGCCTGGACTTCGCCCAGCGCACGTACGGCGCCACTCCCATCAACTTCAGCGAAGTGGATGATCCGGCGGACTACATCGTCAGCCAGACCAGCGGGCGGGGCGTCGATGCCTGTATCGAAGCGGTGGGGTTCGAGGCTGAAGGCAGCGCCCTGGAAAGCGCGCTGACCGCGGTGAAGCTGGAAGGCAGCAGTGGCGTGGCGATTCGCCAATGCATTGCCGCAGCGCGACGCGGGGGCGTTGTCAGCATCCCCGGCGTGTATGCCGGTTTCATCCACGGCTTCCTGCTGGGCGACGCGTTCGACAAAGGCCTTACCTTCAAGATGGGACAGACGCATGTGCAGGGGCTGATGCCCGAACTGCTGACGGCCATTCTGGAAGGGAAACTGGATCCTGGGAACATCATCTCACACCGCATGACACTGGCTGAAGCCGCCCAGGGCTATGCGATGTTCGACGCCAAGGACGATGATTGCCGGAAGATCGTGCTGACCCCATGACGACGACCGGCATCATGGCGTGCCTGTATGCCATCTGGCTGCTGGCCGGCACGCTGGACTTTCACTTTCACAGGCGGACCGATATTGGCCACACATCCGGCCTGCGCGAGAGCGCGCTGCATGGGGCGCAGCTGGCTCTGATGGGGGTTGGCGTGCTTGCGTGGCTGGCGCTGGCCCCCAGTCGGGGCTTGGCTGCGATCCTCTTTGCACTGGTCGCCCTGCACGCGGTGGTTGGCTATCTCGATACCGTCAGTGCAGACGGCCGCCGGCGCATCAGCCCAGCCGAGCAGCACGTGCACAGTATTCTGGATATCGCGCCATGGGTCTTTCTGCTGTGGATCGCCGTACAGGCAGATTCAACGTGGGCGCTGCAGAAGCAGTTGGCACAGGCTTGGCACTGGTGGGCCATCCTGGTCCCAGCTGCATTGATTGTTGTGATCCCGTGGCTGTATGAACTCCGGCGCTGTCTGGCGGCTGCAGGAGCCCGCGTATGAATGCTTCAGCACCGTTGACCCCGGATGGCCGGTACATCGTCGTACGCGGCCGTCTATGGCGCGCCAGCAATCCGCACCTGTCGGCGGCCGAGCGCGAGGGGTGGGTGGCGCGGCTGATGAGCGGCCGGCGCGCGGTACAGGCGGCCATGCGGGCAGGTGACGGGAAGGCGTTGCAGGCCGCGCGCCGAGCAGTGGACGATGCCAAGCGGGGGCTGGGTGAGCGGGGCCCAGTCTGGTGGAATGACGGGGAAAAGGACTATAGCCGCTACCTGATAAAGAACAGCCCCTACGTGGATGACCTCACTCGTGCCGCCGCCCGCTTCAATCTGGAAGCAGGCGTGACCGGCGTCCTCCTATATGACGGCTCCCGTTTCCTGCAGTACATCGAAGGGCCGGATGACAGCATCAATGTTGTCTACGATCGCATTCTTTCAGCCCGCAGCCATCATGAGCTGGTGGAACTGGGTAGAGCGCGCATTTCCGCCCGCTTCTTTCCCTACTGGTCCATGCGCTGGCTTCCTGCCCAGCCGACCGATATCCGCATCATCTCTACAGGCGATTGGTCTGGCCTGAACCGTAGTGGCGGCGTCCACCGCCTGAGCCTCCTGGTATCACAGCATCTGGCCTCGACACCGGGTGCATAGTCCTGCAGGCCGGCAGCTCTCAACCGCGCTTGCTGCCGGTGGGATCTGCCGGCGGACGCTCGTAATCCTCCGGGTGGGCGGTCTCTTCCTGTTCGGGCATATCCTTTCCCTTTTTCCAGCTGCGGTCGGTACGCACCTTGTCCGGAGTGTGCGCCTTGTCCTCTTCGCTGGCATCGCCGGTGGGGTTGAAAGGCAACTTGCTCATGGTCTTCTCCCGTAGATGATCATCCGTTGGGCTGGGTTCCCAGCCGACCCTTCTGGATCGTGGCATTCACCGCTTCCTGCAACTGCGGGATGTGGAACGGCTTAGCGACAAAACGCGCCCGCTGGTGGCGGGCTGGCACTACCTGCTCGTACACGGCGGAAGCAAACAGATACGGCACGCCTAGGTCAGCCAGGCGATCGGCCACCGGGAACACCACGCCGTCACGCAGCTCAATATCGAGGATTGCGGCGTCGAATTGCCCGTCCTTCAGAAGGCTTATCGCTTCAAACACACTGTAGGCGTGGGTGACTTCGTTGCCTTGGTCGACCAGTGCCTGCTCGACCAGTTCTGCCAGGTCGAATTCATCTTCCACCAACAGCAGGGTGCACCCGCTATTCGTACCGCGTTCTAAGTCCTGCATTTGGTTCACGTGCTCGGATTTCAAGTTACCCCCACTGTCTACTTCAAACCATCAAATTGATGACGTTTCGCCGTGTAAGAGGTGCGAAGATCGAGCGTCCACCTCGCCAATGCACTGCATTGACGCGGCGTTGGCGCGAGCCGTGGATACTTCCGCCGTCGCCATTGCGGGAGACATTACCCATGAATCAACGGGAAAGCGCCAACCAGCCCAAGGTGCTGCGGCTGGAAACCATGCCGCTGGACTGCGGTGAACGGGTTGTCGTGGTGGAACTGGACTGTGCGCCGGGCAAGGCCTGGGGGAAGACGCTGAAGCGGGTGTTGGCGTCCACCGATGGGCTGGAGTCGGTACGCCCGCGCTGCGATGGCCGGTTCGTCTACATCATCGGGGTCGACCCAACGCTGCGCGGGTATGCACATCGCATCCACCACGCATTGGCTGCGGCCAGCGAGCGAAGCCCTGCACCGGACACTTCCGGCGCATCGACGCCTACGCCGCCCTGTTCGCCGGCGTGGTCTGCGGTCAGCCCTTGATCCGGGCGGCAGCATGAGCGAGGGCGAGATGGCGGACGCGGCGGGCACCACGCGCGTCGGCTGCGCGGGCTGGTCGTTGCCATCTGCGCACGCGGCCGAGTTTGGACCGGGCGACAGCGCACTCCAGCGCTATTCCAGCCGGTTTTCAACGGTAGAAGTGAACTCATGCTTCTACCGGCAACACAAGCCAGAGACCTATGCGCGCTGGGCGCAAAGTGTGCCGGCTGACTTCCGTTTCTGCGTAAAGATGCCCCGGGCCATCAGCCATGAGTATGGGCTGGTGGGCACGGCACCGTTGCTGGATGCGTTCCTGTGCGGCGTTGAACGTCTGGGCGACCGGCTTGGGGCGCTGCTTCTACAGCTTCCGCCCAGCGCGGCCTACGACGGGCGCGTTGCTTCGGCGTTCTTCCGCGCCCTCCGCCGTCGCAGCAGCGCCGCCATCGCCTGCGAACCTCGCCATGCAAGCTGGTTTACTGCCCAGGCCGATGCAATGCTGGCCGGGCACGGTGTTGCCCGCGTGGCTGCCGACCCGGCGCGGCACCCGCTCGCCGGCGAGCCCGGCGGCGCTCAAGACTGGAGCTACTGGCGCTGGCATGGCCGCCCGCGCATGTACTACAGCGCCTATGAAGAGGCAGATCTGGAGACCCTGGCAGGCCGCTGCAGACAATCAGCAAAGGCCGGGCCGGCGTGGGTCATCCTGGACAACACCGCCCACGGCCATGCGGTCGGCAACGCGCTGCGACTGCAGGCGCTTCTACAGCAACGAGACCGGGTAAAACGGCGTCCAGGCTGAATTCACAACACAATGGCGGGTCGAAGACTGCGCGTTGACCCGCAATCCGTACATTCCTCCCTCAGGCTGAATCCACTTCACGCACCATGGTAAACCGCGCTATCGCCTATGCCAGCGAGGCACTGCTGGACCTCGATCCTGACCGCCTGACCCACTTGGTGGAAGACGCAGCCCGATTCAACCGCGACGCGGGCATCACCGGTGTCCTCCTGTTCGATGGGCAGCGCTTCCTGCAGTACATCGAGGGCCCGGAAGACGCCCTGAAAATCGCCTACGGTCGAATACTGGCGTCCAGCAGCCACCGCGAAATCATCGAGCTGGCACGCGGCCCCGTTGGCCGGCGCATGTTCCCCTATTGGTCGATGCGATTGCTGCCCACGGGCGACCGCGAACTGAGCCAGGCCGCCCATGCCGACTGGCGCGGCTTCGTGAAGCGGGCAGGGCGGGAGGGGAGCCCATGGGCTGCCATGGACTATCTGGCCGCCGCGGCCGAACCGCACCTGGCCTGATCACTGAGGCGCTATTCGCCTTCGGTGTCGTCCAACAGCGCGATCACCTTCCGGTTGTCCAATACCTTTGCCGCATCTGAGCGCTGCAGCATCTGCAGCGCAGGCTGCTGCCGGTCGGGCAGGGCGGCCGTCGCCTCCCACGCAATGACGGTTTGGTACTCGCGGGAATTGGCATCCAACGCTGTGGCGAGCACGCAGGAATCCAGCGCCATTCCGGCAAGCACCACGCGACGAACCTGCAGCTTGGCCAGCAATACCGGCAGCGGTGTGGCCAGGAACGCGGAATGCTTGGGCTTGAGAATGAAGTAATGCGACGGCGCCGGGGAAAGGGTCGTGGCAATCTGCGCGGCGGCGCCGCCTTGCTTGCGGCAGGCCGCCACCAGGCCGGGAAAATCACGCTTCCAATCACCGAAATTGTCGTTCGCATGGATTACCGGCAAGCCGCGCTGGTCAAACGCAGTGCGCAAGGCAGATGCCTTCTCGGCAGCCTTTACGGCCAGCGGCGCCATCCGCCGCCCTTGCGGGAAGTCGAACAGGCTGAACAGGTCGATGATGATCAGCGCGCTGCGTGAGCTCATGGCGCCACCTCGTTGCGGGGTAGGTTTCCACGTCGTTGCCGCCGACGCCACGCCATGACCTGGCCAACAATCGCCGTGATCAACAGCAGCACGTTGGTTACCACGAAAACGGTAGCGCCCAGCAGGGCACTGTAAATCGTGAAGAGGGTCGAGGCGGTAATCTGGCCGAGGAACAGCCACTTCGAGACCGCTTCCGGGTGGGGTGATTGCCACTGCTTCACCATCTGGCGGATCAACGTAGCCATCAGCACCGCGGTCGCGGCCCAGCCCAGTACATCCGGATGCATGCAGATCTCCCTGGGTCATACCGTAAGTCAGGCGCCGCCTTCAGTGGCGGCGCCGCAGAACGAAGGCAGCGTGCTCAGGCCGCCTGCGCCGCCTTGGCGTTGCCGCCCCCCTTGGCGAGCAGGGTCAGCTTTTCGTCGGTGGCCTTCTCCTCTTCCAGCGTTTCCAGCAGCAGCGGCAGGGCCTGCTTGTAACCCAGCTGCTTGGCCAGGGCCGCGATGGTGCCGTAGGAAGCAATTTCGTAATGCTCGACCTTCTGCGCGCCGCCAATCAGCGCAGCATCGCGCACCGGCCCCTTGTCGATGGCATCGATCACTTCCTTGCCTTCTTCCACCAGACCCTCCATGGCCGCGCACTTGATGCGCTTCAGGCGGATGCCCAGCAGGTCCACCACCTGATCGATGCGCTCGATCTGGCCTTGGGTTTCTTCCAGATGCGTTTCGAAAGCCGCGGCCAAGTCCGGGTTCTCGGCCGCACGGGCCAGGCGGGGCAGTGCCTTGGTCAGCTGCTTCTCGGCGCTGTAGATATCAGAGAGTTCGTGGATGAACAGGTCTTCTGCGGTCTTGATCGCCATGGGCGCGCTCCAGCGTTGAAGGGAGTGCCCAGCCTAGAAGGGCAGCAGACAAACCGGTTCAAAGACCCGGTGAAGAAGCCATCCAGACGCTGCGCTTACGTCATCGCATGGGCTTAGCAACTACGTCAGCCCATCTCGCATTGAACACGCCCGTAGAGTCGAGCTTGCTCGACTGAACCACCTACCGGAGCGCACCCTCAAACAGCGATCGGGCCTCGTCGATCGCTGCCCGGTGCGTACCCGCCTTATCGGCCTTCACCTCGCACAACGTTCCTACGACCTTACGGCCCAGCTCCGTGCACTCCGCCAGGAAGTCGTAGTGCCCCACCAAGGGCATCACCTGCACACGTGCATTGTCATTCGCCTCAGCAATCACCTTACTGTTGGTGGCTGCCGACGCAATCGCATCAGCCTCACCCACCACAACCGATACCGGCGCCTTCAACTGTGCGAGCTCAGCCGGTTCGAACGCCTGCACCATCGCAGGCGCCATCAGAAACACCGCACGAACGCCAGGAATACGACGATCCTCTTTCGACTTGGCCACCCATGGCGCCAGTTCCGGCGTAGCGGCCGCGGCCATCCGCCGCTCAAAGGTCAGCTCCGGGTTCTCCGCCTGTGGCAGGCAGACCCCATCCTTCGGCGACGACTTGCAGAACGCGGCCAGCCTGGGCATGTCCGGCCGCGCGCCGGCCGCCACCAGCGCGGTGAACCCGCCGGCAGAGTAACCCACCAGGCCCACCCGCCCGGCATCCAGATGCGGCGCCAGCGTAGGGTCGGCCTGCACCGCCGCCCATGCCACGGCAAGGTCATCGGCCCGATTCCACATCAGGATGCTGCCGGCCTCGGTCATCGCGTCCACGCCGTTGTTGCCGGGGTGGTCAACCGCCACCACCACGTAGCCCGCGCGCGCCAAGGCAGTGCCGAACCAGCCCATCATGCGGGCACTGCCCCCGTTGCCGTGCGACAGCAGCAGCACCGGCCAGCGGCCCGGCGCAGCGGCGGCATCCACGGCAGATGCTCCAGCCACGAAAAGGGGCTCGCCCTGCGGCCCGATGGCCAGCGGCTGCTCTGCCACAGCGGGTTGCGCCGGGTACCACACGGTGTACCGCACGTTGTCGCTGTTCCCGGCATCGCGCACTGCAGCGCTGGGGGTGTGCGCCACGCCATGGGTCTCGCCCACCGCGGGTGATGGCGCCGACGCCCAAGCCTGCGGGGCGAACAAGCACGACAGCAGAAGGCAGGCGTAGGGCAGGGCTCGCACGGAAGAAGTTCCTTGGTTCATGTCGGGTCGGACAGCGGCAGCCAGATTTCCACGCCGCCGTTGCCGGTGCGGTCACCGAAGCGGGCGTCGTAGCGTTCGAAGTCCGGGGCGTCGGCCAGGCTCAGGCCGGAGCGGGGCAGGTAGTCGTTCAACAGCCAGTACCAGGTGGAGCGGATGGTCGAAATGTGGCCCGCATGCCACGCCACCAGGTAGTCGCGGGCCGGGATGGAAACGGCCTGCCAGGCCGAAGGCAGCGCGGCGGTCGCGCCGATCTCCATGCCGGCGATGTAGTCGAAAGCACCCTCGCCATCACGATTGCAGCAGACCCCGAAGGCGATGTCCTTGCCCAGTTCGCGGGTCAGCGCCAGCTGCTGCCATTGCGACGGAATGGACGCCACGGTCGCGGCGGTATGACGGGCGCAGACACCGGCCACCCGTAGCGGGCCCTGCCGGCGGCGTACCGGCTCCACCGCGCAGGGCAGGGGTGGGGCGTCGAGCTTGATCGCATCCACCAGCGCCAGGCCATGCAGGCCCTTGCGGCGCACCTTTTCCGGCGGCAGCTTGAACTGCTCGGTGAAGGCATGGGTAAAGGCCGCATGCGAGGCGTAGCCAGCCGCCAGGGCGACATCCAGGATGGGCGCATTGCCAGCAGCCAGGGTGCGGGCCGCTTCGGTCAGTCGGCGCGCGCGCAGGTAGCGCGCCATCGACGTGCCGGTGCTGACCTGGAACAGGCGGGAGAGGTGGAACGGCGAAAGTTCGACCGCCTCGGCGATCTGGGCCAGCGAGGGGTTCTCGGCAAAGTGGCTTTCGATGTACCACAAGGCCTTGCGTGCCGCTCCCATGCCGCCGGTTCCGTGTCGATGACTGGTGGGAGCGTAGCGCAGGACGGGGCGGGGCGTTTGCGGAATCTTGCTGCGGACCCAGATCGTTGCCTTGGTCTAGGTGTATCCGCGCAGCTGTCCAGGAAATGTGCGCGCAGGCGCGGCAGGAGGCAGTCCCGCCGCGCCGCGCAAACGGTTACTTCGGCATCAGAACAGTATCCACCACGTGCACCACACCGTTGGACTGCATTACATCTGCCGTGGTTACCGATGCCTTGCCGCCCTTGGCGTCGATCACCCACACCTTGCCTTCCTGCAGCTTCACGGTCAGCGGCTCGCCCTGCACCGTCTTCAGCGTACTGCTGCCACCGTTGCCGCGCGCGGCCGCGGTCAGTTGCGCGGCCGTATAGGTGCCCGGTACCACATGGTAGGTCAGCACCTTGGTCAGCTTGGCCTTGTTTTCCGGCTTCAGCAGCGTGTCGACCGTGCCGGCGGGCAGCTTTTCAAACGCCTGGTTGGTGGGCGCAAATACGGTGAACGGACCCTTGCCGCTGAGGGTTTCCACCAGGCCGGCGGCCTTTACCGCAGCTACCAGCGTGCTGAGGTCCTTGGCGGTGGACGCGTTTTCCACGATCGTCTTGTTCGCATACATCGGCACGCCTCCCACCATCGGGTTATCGGCGGCGAACGCGGTGGGTACCGCACAGGCAACTGCAATACCGGCGGCAATGGCAAGACGCTGAATCTGGGTACGCATGTGTGTGTCCTCGCTTGCAGAGGCCATCAGGCCCCTGGATGGGTGCAGGCAATCCTGCGGATCACGCTCCAGTGCGACCAGCCCTGGCGCGTTGTCCACATACCTACGTGCCAGCAGCCGAGGTTGGATGCGCCCAATGTCAGCGATCTTCTGAATGGTTCAACCACATTGGGACGGCGTGACGAATGATCACCTTGCCGCCGTGGCCGACAAGGTGATCCTGATGGAACCGATTGGCCTGCTGCAAACCGGCCACGAAGCTGCAAGCGGCAGTGCATGCCACTGCAGGTAGCGTTCAGCTTGCTCGACTTAAACCCTCAACACGCCCGCTCAGAGCCTCACTTCCAGCGTTGCCCGATACAGCAACGCGGCCTTGCGGCGCCGCTCGATATCCGTCGAGCCGTTCTCGTCGAAGTAAGCGTTACCCGAAACGATGGCCTGCTGCAGCAGGTTGCCCACGCTCACACGCAGCTTGGTTTTCCGGCTGATGCTCCACAGTCCATAGACATCGAACTCCCGGCGAGGGGCGCTGAACCTGGCCTGGTTCAGCGTGCTACGAATGTAGCCGCCATCCTGGTACGTGAAGCTGCCGCCGACGGTCCAGTCGGTGTTGAGTTCATAGTCGGCCGCCAGCGTGGAACTGAGCTTTGCCTGGTCCTGCAGGCGGTTGTCGGGCCCGGGCACGTCGTCAACCCGCGACCAGTTCCGCGTCAGGTTGAAGCGCACGTCGATGGCCGGTGCGTTGGGCAACAGCGATCGCAGCGGAAACTTGCTGTCCATCTCGATGCCCCACGCATCAGCCTTGCCGCCGTTGTACGGCGAGGATACCCAGCGCCCGTCGATCAGGCGTGTCTCATCCCGGATCACATCGTCGATGCGGCGGCCGTACACGCCCACGCTGTACATGGCCGTGTCAGTCCAGTAGTGCTCGTACGCCAGGTCCAGGCCGGTGGCCAGCTCCGGCTTCAGTGCCGGATTGCCACGCTGGTCAGGTTCCAGTGGATTGTTGTTGGTGGAGGTGTAGGGGCGGGGAATGAGCTGGGCGATACGTGGCGAGTTGTAGGTGCGGCTCAGGGCCAGGCGGATCTGGTCGTTGCGGGTGTTGGGCAGTTTCCACAGCGACTGCAGGGAAGGGGACAGCACCTGGTCACTGTTGCGGATACGGCTGAAGGAACTGCCCGTGCTGACGGTCTTGAAGGACTCCCAGCGGGTGCCCAGATACAGCGACCACTGCTTGCTTACCTGCCATTCGTCCTGCGCATAGAAGGCAATGCGGCTGATGCGGGCCTCGAAATCCAGGTCGCTGATGCCACCGGAAACGCTGGGCAGGTCGGTCAACCGCTGCAGGCGACTCTCTTCTCGGCGCTGCAGGCTTCCGTCCCAGCCCAGCTCAAGCGCATGGTCATCGAACAGGTCGATGGCGTACTTGCCGGTGGAGGTCGCCCCGTGTTCGCGGATGCGTGCGGTGGTGTGGTCGTCCAGGTTCTGGCTGCCATCGGCGGCAAAGCCCCGCTCCAGGAAGCGGTAGTCCTGGCGGTTGTTGTTGAGCCCCAGCTTGGTGGTGAGCCGGCTGCTGTTGTCGAAGGTGCGCGTCCAGTTCAGGTCGCCGCGCATGCGCAGGTCGTCGGTGTCGCTGTCCTGCAGGTAGCGCATATGGGTGACGGGGTCACCGACTTCCATCGAATACCCGATGTCGCCCTTCTTGCGGAACTCCGATGCATCAAGGAAGCCCTGCACGGAAAGGGTGTCGCCATTTTCGAAAGCGAGGCTCATGCTCGGTGACAGCGAGAGCGAGTCTGTAGTGCCGGTGACGTGGATATCGCCGTCGCGGATGCGCAGCACACCCTCATCGGCGTCGCGGTCGATGTGGCGCTCCGTTTCGGTCACCAGGAAATCGCGCCGGCCCACGCTGGCATTGACGCCATAGGACAGATCCCCGCGCTGGTTGGAGTACTGCCAGCTGGCGCTGGGCGATAGACGCCCACGCAGGCTGGCAAGGCTGAGTTTCAGGTCCTGGCTGCGCTTGCGGGCACCTTTTTTCAGGATGATGTTGATCGTACCCGCGATGGCCTCTGCACGCTGATCGGCTGTCGCTGCCCGCTGGATCTCGATGCGCTCGATGCTGTCCGGCGCGATCGAGTCCAGCGAGAAGCCCTCGGGCGCGCGTTCGCCGTTGAGCAGGATCTGGGTGTAGCCGTTTCCCATGCCGCGCAGGGTGATCGCACCGGACCTGCCGCCGGGGCCGACGCCTACGGTGACACCGGGCAGGCGCTTGATGCTTTCGGATAGTTCTGTGTCGCCGAACTTCTGCAGATCGTCCTGGGTAACGACGATGCGCGATACGGTGTCGTCACGACGGGCGTCATACCCGGTGGCGCCGAGCACGGTCATCGAGTCCAGCGTGGTGACATTCTTGTCGTCGCCTACAGCAGCGGAAGCGGCCTCAGGGTCCTGAGCGTAGGCGTTCTGCAGTGCAAGCAGCAGCGCTGCGTAAAGCGGAGGGCGCAGTGAAGCGCCACGTACCAACGATCTCAGCATGACAGGGCCAGGTAGTCAGACGGGTACTGCGTGATCAGGTACTGCAGCGGTCTGCCGTATGCCCGATCAACCTCCTGACCGTTACAACATCCCTGCCTCGACTAAGAGGACTTTCAGCCGGATCATAGTAGACAGATTTGGCACCATCAAGCTTCCACGGCCCAATGCGGTAGAGTCGAGCTTGCTCGACTGCTCTCCCTGGCTGCTCATTCGCCCAAATACCGATCCCACCCCTGCATTGAGGTTACTCCGGAAAGATGAAGAAGATCATGTCTGTCTCGGTCTACGGTGAGCCGGGAAACAACGCGACCGTACATTTTCATGGGCGCAGAAATCCAGCAGTTGCAATGCAGTCAGACACCTTGCAGATCCTGCTGGCCGATCTGACGCGCGCAAGACAGTCGTTGGCCAGCGGCGATGCTGCCGAGGCCATGGATGAGCTTGACGGTGTGCTTGAGCGTTTGAGTGCGATATACACAGGCATGATCAACGACGTGCGCCGGGAGGGTGACCCTGACGGAACCGATTGGCCTGCTGCGAACCGGCCATGAAGGTGCATGCGGGAGTGGATGTCGCTCCAAGTAGAGTCGAGCTTGCTCGACTGAATCCCTCAGCACGCCGTCACCAAAACCGATCCCGCTCGACCAGCGCCCGCACTACCGAACGCACGGCCCGGCACCAGCTCTCCAGGCCCTATCCATGACGACTGGTTTCCGGGCAGAGATATTTCTCAGCGTGAGCCGTGCACTGATCGGCGAAGTGTTTCCTTCACTTGTAGCGATCTGTGCCCTCGTGACGGGCCCGGACGATTTCACTCTGCACTTCTTCCTGGATCGGGACGTTGACGATCATCTTGAAGATGCGATCTCCTGCATTGAAACGGAGGTGATTGCGGACTTTGCTCGGCATATCGACATAGAGGTCGAGATCCGAACCGCAGATCGTCCGCAGCTTCCTGAGAGAGACGCATTCTGGATCTTCTACAGAAAGCTGGAATGAGTCGACGCGTCATCGGTAGAGTCGAGCTTGCTCGACTGAACACCGCAGCACCCCATCACCAGAACCGATCCCGCTCCACCAGCGCCCACACTACCGAACGCACCGCCCGGTACCAATCAATCAGCCGGCCGCCAGATGGCAGCGCACACCGCTCATCCTCTGGCACCGCAGGTCCAGCTCTCCACCATGGCCGGGCCTGCCCATCGGGAATGCTGACACCCTCAACCTGCGCGAACATCATCAACTGCTGCAGATTCAAGTAGAGCGCCTCAGTTTCTGGAGCGCGTTCCAGAGCATCCGCTGGCAGACGAAGTGCGAGCGACAAGGTGGAGCTCTCCACCTGCAGCACCACGGCGCCCCTGCAGCGCACCTGAAATGAGGGCGCTGCGCCATCCGCCGGATAAATGGTGAACCCCGGCGCGCGGCGCGTGGAAACGAACCCGCGCGCACTGCCATAGAGCTGCCCGAATTCGACGTACCCTTCCTTCGGGTAAACCCACGTCTCTTCGGCTGCGCTCTGCGGCCAGGGCAACAAGGCAATCGCGGCCAGCGCGGCGATCACCATCAGGCTAGACGAGACGAACGACCTCACTTACGACCGTACGCCGAGCGGCCGTACCCGTTCCTGGATGAAGACGTGGAGCGCGAGGCAGGCCATCGCCAGGCCTTCCATCACGCGGTCGCCCACGTCCTGGTCGGGGTCTCCGTTCTGGCGGGCGCGCTCAGCGGCCAGCAGCAGTTCCTGCACCACGCGCTGGCCAGCCAAGGCGCAATCGGCATCGGCCAGTGCTATCTGGCGACTGCGCAGCGGGTGGCGCTCCGGCCAAGGTTGCCCGTCGGCGGCTGCCCCGGCGCCGATGCTGCGTAGCAACTGGGTGAGGGTGTTAGGGTTTGGCGCGGGATCGACTGCCGGCGGTTCCTGGATGGAATGCGGGGCAGGCGAGTAGGGTGCGGTCATGGCGGGCTCCTTGCGTGCAGGCAGAAGCCGCCACCGATAAAGGTGGCGGACGATGCGTGGCTCGAAAACCGGAACACGACTCAGCCCGGGTGGGCGCAAGGCCCCCACGCACCGCCCGCCATAGCCGGCAGACGGATTGCCAGCCGACACCCCCTTGGTGGCGGTGCCGGCTGGCAAGCGCAAACAACGTCGTGTTCCCGGGATTTTCGAGACCCCGACCACCCGTTTTCGGTGGCGCGGCAAGGATTACGCCTGGTTGCACTCGATGCCAAGGCAGTAAGGGCGAAGCCGTCACTGCTTTCAACTTTTTCAGAATCGTTGCAAATTACGCGGCGTTGCTGATGCCTTGGCGCGCAAGGCTTCTCCCGGCATTGGAGGTTCCAGCGACTGCTTTGTCGCGAACCGACTGCAGCCATCGAGGGCGGGGCAGATGCGACATGCTGACGCCCTCTGCCAGCAGCCGTTAGTGGCCCTTCATGGCCACCTTGGTCCGCTCAAGCCACGGCGCATTGTGGCTGCGCGCGTGGCGCGACCAGTGCTTGGCATCGTCCAGGATGCTGTCGAACAAGCTGCGGGCTTGATCCCGATCGCCCGAATGCGGCTGCGCCATCAGCCATTCGGCATATAGGCAACGTGCGGCGGCATCGTTACCGCAGTCCACCGCGCGCTCGAACGCCGCGCGGGCGTCGGGCGACTGGGTTTCGGCCAGTGCCTGCGCATAGAGCAGGGTCTGTTCCGGTTTGCGGCGGGTATCCGGGCGGCGGGCGAACAGGCCGTCCAGCGTCTCGACCGCCAGCGCGGCGTGGCCAGAATCCAGACGAGCGCGGGCCAAGCCGGTCAGGATGTAAGGATCGTCGCCCAGTGGCGAGCTGGCAGCGTGCTCCAGCAGGTCTCGGGCTTCCTCGGCGTGGCCGGCATCGAGCAGCGTCATGCCCAGGCGAACCCGGTTCTGCACAGTGGGCGTACGCGCCAGCTCGGCCCGCGCGTTGCGCAGATCCTGGCCGGGGTTCACCAGTTGCTTGGCAGAGCGGATGGCTTGCCGTGCGCCGCGCGAACGGCGGGCTTCCGGAAAGTAGATCGCCAGGAAGTAGACGACGCTGCCGAGCAGCGGAAACGAGAAGAGCAGGAGGAGCCAGTAGAGGCTCTGGCCTGAGCGGATGGCGTGGACCGCGAAGAAGATGGCGGCCAGTACGTGGAGTCCGATTCCGATATAGGGCATGTGGGTGCCTGGTCCTTGTGGGGGCTGGCACTATAGTGGGAGTGGGGTGGGGCGCCAATGGGGTGTTGGTTGGGCGTGATGCGTCACGTTAATTAGGTTTGTTGGCTGACGGTTACTGCGTGGCGAGTGGCTGCGCGGCGGGGCTGCGATGTGGAAAGGGCATACATCTGTGCGCGTTCACCCCCCTCCGGAATGAACCCTGTGTCGGCCGCCACTGCCAGTCACCCGGAAGCGTTCGACGTTGGTGTGCACGTCCGCTCCGCAGCTTTTCTTGCTCGATCCAGATAGTCTCGTAAGCGTTCGGACACAGTCGGCAACCATGTAGTCGTGCACCAAGCCGGTCGTGCACGCACGTCTGTGCGCCTGGTCACGGCATGAGTCTTTTGTGGCTGCTAACGTGTCTCATTCAGTGCCATTGAATCATGTTGAAATTCGCACCCAAGGACTCAGGTGAATCTATGGAATGGAAGCTTTTCGGCAGTGCAATCCTTATTTCCCTTTCTGCTAGCGGTTGGGCGAAGGCGCCTTGCCAGCGCAGCAGTTGGGCCGGCCGCTGGCAGTAGGGGCACGCCCCGCTCAGGGGCGCTGAATCACCCGATCCGACCATTCGTCGGGCACCGCATAGCCCGCGTCGTCGCAGTCGGCCGTGAGCTCCAACAGCTCCTCGCGCAGCGCATCTTCGTCCTGGGGTGCGGCCTGGGCCAGGAGGGCCTGCTCCTGGTCGGAGAACCACCGCCAGAACTCCCCATAGGTCTTGCCATACCAGTGCTCATGCCGCGTGCCCAGCTGGAATGCGCGCAGCGCTGACTTGAGGTCGTCGTCCATCGGCCTACGATAGACCCGAGACCCCCGCCCTTGGAGGACCTCCATGGCCACGCTCGAGGCGCTCACGGCGCAGCTCGACGAGCTGGAAGCCTGCCTGCCCCAGCTCATCGCGGACTACCCCGACCACGGGGAGTTTCGGGTGGCGTTCGCCGGGGTGGCCGACGTCATCGAGGACCAGGCGGGCGAACACTGCCAAGCGGTGGCGAAACGACTGGCGGCCATGCTGGCTCAGCACGGGCGCTACATGTCCTACATGGAGCTCGACGGCGAGGACGCTTAAATGTGCTACTCCGCCCAGGTATTCGCCGGCTTCCGCAAGTTCCAGCGCCAGACCGGCTCGAAGATGGCCATCCGGGACTACGTGAAGCTCTTCTGGCGGGACCTGGGCAAGGATCCCCACGCCAAACGCCCGAAGGTGCCCCGGGCCATGGAAATCGACCTCCTCCAATCCGGGCCCGACGAGGTCGCCGAGCTTATCCGGGCGTGGGATGCGGACGAGATGACGAAACTGTCCCAGGAGCTGTTCAAGCAGAAGAAGCGGGTGGCCGACGGGCAGCGCAAGCTGCTGGAAAAAGTCACCAAGAAAGCCCAGGACGACGTGCGCATTGGCAGGACAAGATGGCCCGGATCCAGGCTCGCATCGACGCGCTCAAGCGCACCGAGCCCAAGCCCAGCGACTCGCGGATCTTCCCCGGCTACTTCGTACCCGTCATGGTCATGGAAGACGGGGAACGGGTGGTCAAGCCGATGCGCTATCAGTGCCGGCCCGCCGGCAAGCCCGCGTTCTACGACACCAAGTTCCCGGGCACCTACAATGCCCGGCGGGACAACCTCGAAGGGTTCTGGAAGGATCTGTTCGGCCAGCAGCACGCCCTGATGGTGGCCGACGTGTTCTACGAGAACGTTGAGGTGGACGGCAAGAACCAGGTGCTGGCCTTCACCCCGCGCGACCACGAACCCATGCTCATTGCCTGCCTGTGGTCGAAGTGGACGGATCCGAAGGGCGAGCTGCCCGACCTGCTGTCGTTTGCCGCCATCACCGACGAGCCTGAGCCCGAGGTGGCCGGGGCTGGCCATGATCGGACCATCATCAACATCCGGCCCGAGCACGTTGATACCTGGCTCAATCCCGGCCGGGACTTGGCGGCGATGCAGGCCATCTTCGATGACAAGCGGCACCCGTATTACGAGCACCGGGAGGCGGCGTAATCGTCTGCTCGCCCTGGCCGAATTTTCCAGTTCCGGTCGGGCCTAACGCGGGGAGGAGGTCACTCCCCAACAGCGATGCAGATCTGTTCTATTTAAGTAGCGCTGTGAGCAATCGGACAAGAGCTTCTTCATACGTACGTGTCTCAGGATCAGCTTCGCAGGCGAGGGCCGCGCGGTCGAACATCGCTGAGACAAGGTCGGCCAATGCGTTGACTTGTGCCGGATCGAGTCGTGCGCCGACGGCATCCCGGATCCCAGAACGAAGTTCATGGCCACCAGCTTCAAGGTCGATGCGCCGCATTTCCTTCGGGCCGAGCACGGCAGGGCCGTCCAGCAGCAACAGGCGTACCCGGCCGGGTACACGCATGGCCATAAAGTAAGCACGCGCGCCCTTCAGCAGGGCATCGAGGGAGGACTTGGCATCGGCCGAACCCCTCGCGATTTCGGCTGCGACATCTGCCGCTTCCTGCTCCACCACGCCCTGGAAGACCGCGAGCTTGTCCTTGAAATGGTGATACAGCGCACCACGGGTCACGCCGGCCCGTTCCACCAGTTCCGGCGTTGCGGTGGCCGCGTAGCCATTCTCTAGGAAAAGGATACGGGCGGCAGTCAATAGGCTGCCCCGGGTTTCTTGTCGACGATCAGCATTGCTTCGCCTTGTTTGCATGCATGCAGCCTGTATGTTATTTATCTATGCACATACACAATGTATGCATTTTCCGCAGGAGGCAAGTAATGGAGATCTCCCAGTTCTATCCTGTCCTTATGGTCAGCGATGTCGCCGCCGTGGCGGCTTTCTATAGGATGCACTTCGGGTTCAAGCCGCTGTTCACGCTGGACTGGTACGTGCACCTGCAATCCGTCGATGAGCCAGCGATCAACCTAGCCATCCTTGATGCGGGTCACGAAACAATTCCCGAGGGATTCCGTGGCCGGACAGCGGGCGGGATGCTGCTGAACTTCGAGGTAGAGGACGTGGATGCCGTCCACGCGAGGTTGCTGGCGCAGGGGCTTCCTATGCTCCTCGAGCTGAGGGTGGAGGATTTTGGCCAGCGACACTTCATCACCCAAGATCCCGCCGGAACCCTGATCGACGTCATTACGCCAATTCCGCCTTCGGCCGAGTTCCTCGATGCTTATGCGCAGGAGGCAGTACCGCAGTAGGTGGTGTGCCGGCTGGTCGCGGTTTGCCGACCAGTCGGCGTAAAGTTCATCAAAGCCTTGGAGGTGCGGACGTTCCGACGATCATGGTCTTCCAGTGGCGTGTTGATGCTCATGACATTGGGCAGGCCGGCATTGGGTATGGCGCAGGGCGTCATGCGCCCCAAAGCGGACATCGTCAATCGCCAACGCTGCAGTGCTCGACCACCATCGGTACTTCCAACCGGATAGCCCGCCAGGGAATGGCGGTGCGGATCTTCGACCGTAGGAGCCCATCCGTTGTCTTCAGCGAGGTCGCTCCCGGCGCTGGACGGTTCCGATCTAAAGAGCAGAGATGATCTTTCCTTCGGGCCAGAAAACTGGCATCAGCAATCAAGATGCTCAATGCTCAGATCACAGTGTCACTGTACGCGGCCTGCTCCTTTAGCCACGTGATGACGGTCGATGTCCCACTGCGCACATTGCGGTGCAGTGGGAGCACAATCCAGTAAGCTGCTCCGAGCGCCACGACGGCATCCTTAATCGGTCTTACGAGCGCGCCTGAAGCGATGTCATCGAATGCAAGCCGATGACGTGCCAGCGCAACGCCTTGGCCCTGCACCGCAGCCCGAAGCACGAGGTCCGAGGATGAGAAGCGGGGGCCGGCCGATACATCTAGCGTCACCGGGCCATGCAACTGCCGCCATGCTTCCCACGACGCATGCGGATCACGATCATGAATCAGCCGCGTGCGGAAAAGGTCGGTCGGTTGCGTGGGCCGGCCGGAGGCTTCGAACAGCGCAGGGCTCATAACCGGATACAGGATTTCGTCCATCAGCGGCTCGCACTGCACATCGGGCCAAGGACCGCGGCCCATGCGGATCGCCAGGTCGACGTCGCCGATCTGCAAGTTGTCGATCTTCTGCTCCACAACCACCGACACTTCAAGGTGAGGATGCGATTGTTCGAGCCGCGGTAGGCGCGGAAGCAACCAGCGCGCAGCGAACGAAGGGGCGGTCGATATGGTCACCGAGCGCCCGGACCGTGATTCCTGCACTGCGGTGACCGCGCGTTCGATATCGCGGAAGCTCGCCATCGTGGCTCGGCCCAACGTCTCACCCTGCGGTGTGAATGTGATACCGCGCCGGCCTGCGGCGTCGCTAATCAGACGCACACCGAGCCAGGCTTCCAGTTCCGCGAGGTGGCGGCTTACCGATGAGTGGACGATGTCGAGCTCGCGCGCCGCCGAGCGAATCCCGCCTTGGGCATACACGGTGGCGAACGCACGTAGTGCATTGAGTGGCATCTTCATAATGGACTCAATAATAGACCATTATTCGCGCTCCCGAGACCAGCCGGGCGGCCCACAATTCCGCATCAGGTTTATGCCTCTGGAAGGAATAACATGGGAATGTTGGTCGATGGCTACTGGGTCGATGCCGATTCGACAATCATCGACGGTCACTTCGTGAGACCGGATAGCGTGTTCTGTAAGGATTTGGGCGACATCGCAGAACGAGTGCGCACGCAACCGGGCCGCTACTGGCTCATCGCTTCGTCCAGTTGCCCGTGGTCGCACCGTACCCTGCTGGTACGTGCGCTCAAACGTCTGGAGCATGCCGTGCCGGTGCAAATCGCGGGCGGCGAGCGGACGCAGGGCTACGCGGTAGCCGGTGATGCTCCATGGACCGTCCCGGGATCTGCCTCGCGGATCAGGCACCTGCATGAGCTCTATCGCTTGTCCGCGCCCGGTTACACCGGCCGGGCGACAGTGCCGGTGCTCTGGGACAGCCACGCCTGCAGAATCGTCAGCAACGAATCTGCCCGCATTGCCCGCGCGCTCGACGCGGCGGATACTGGAAGCACTTCCGCATTCACGCTCACTCCCCCAGCATTCCGCGACCGGATCGATACCCTCAACGCCGATCTCCAGGTCGGGCTGTTCAACGCCGTCTATCGCGCCGGGTTCGCACAACGACAAGATGCCTACGAAGAGGCAGTTGAGAGCGTGTTCGCCACGCTAGGCCGATTGGAACGGCGCCTTGCGAACGTACGTTATCTGTTTGGCCTGATCATTACCGAGACGGACTGGCGACTGTTCCCGACGCTGGTCCGGTTCGATGCCGTCTATCACGGCCACTTCAAATGCTCACGTCGGCGACTGATTGACTATCCGCACCTTTCAGCCTACGTGAGAGACCTGTACTCGTGGTGCGGTGTCGCGGCCACGGTCGATCTGGACGCGATCCGCGAGGGGTATTACCGGCACGACCGAAACCTTAACCCGTTCGGCATCGTCGCCGCAGCACCTGACTCAGACTGGTCGGCTGCACACGGGCGCGAGCGCTTCGGGCCAGCGCGGGTGGCGCTTGCCTCTGGACAGGAGGTTGAGATCGATCCTTTGACGCTTCAACGTGGAGAGCCAGACCGATGAGCGCTCTCATGATCGGTGCGGGTCTAATCGCGATCGCCACCATTACACCTGGTCCCAACAATTTGTTGGTTATGCGCATTGCCGCGCGATCCGGGTTCATGAGCGCGCTGCCAACGATGGCCGGCGTCATCGCCGGTGGGTTGGCCATGTGGGCGCTGGTGATGGCTGGAGCCAGCGTCGCATTCCAAGCCCAGCCGCACCTATACACCGCAATCACCATCGCCGGCGGGGCGTACCTGTGCTGGATGGGTGCCCGCCTGATCGCGGAAACGTTCGCCCCATCAGGCAGGTCGCAGCCCGTACAGACCAGTGTCCTGCCCAGCAGCGCCGTGGCGTTGTTCGGCTTCCAGTTTCTCAATCCCAAGAGCTGGGTGCTAGTACTGACTGTGACCGCAGCCGTAGGAAACGGCGCCGACCCCCTCCAGGCATCTCTTATGCTGGCTGCGCTGTTTACGGTGATCCCCGCGCTTTGCCTGGCGCTCTGGTGCGCGATGGGAATCCTGATGATGCGTTACTTGGACACACTCGCAGCGCGCAACTGGATAGATCGGTTGATGGGCGCGCTCTTGTTCGTATCGGCACTGTTGCTCGTACTCGTTCCGGTAGACATGTCACATCGGTAATCGCAATCGGAGTCAGGTGATACACCCGATTTCCTCCAAGGAGTTTTCAGCAATGCATGACGTGTACGCGCCCATTGATCGCGCCCCAGCGGTGCTGCCCGGCAAACGGATCTTGGCCATCGCCGGCAGCCTTCGTCGGTGCTCGTGGAATCTATTCTTGCTCGAAGCCGCTGCCGCGTGTGCACCTCCGGGAATGACCGTGAGCATCTATCGTGACTTGGGCGCGGTCCCGATGTTCAACGAGGATTTGGAGCAGGAAACCGGCGGCGCGCCCGAGGCGGTCAAGCGCCTTCGGCGCGAAGTCAGCGCCGCCGACGGTCTGTTGTTCGCAACTCCTGAATACAACCAGTCATTGCCAGGGGTGCTCAAGAACACGATCGATTGGGTGTCCCGGGCCGCGCCCGAAGACGTACTGGCTGGAAAGCCGGTCGCAATCATGGGGGCGACGTCCGGGCGCTGGGGCACTCGCCTCGCGCAGCACGCACTGCGCCAGACGCTACATGCAACCGAGTGCATGATCATGCCGGCGCCGGCTCTCTACATCAGCGATGCGGCCCGGCTGTTCGATCGTTCAGGCCAGTTGAGCGATGAGGCCACGGGCAATGCACTACAAGCGGTGCTGGCGTCGTTGGGGCAGTTGATCGATCGCGTGCGATCGCCGGAGCCGGTCGGAAGGACTCTGGACGCATGAGACCGCTGCCGCGGTCCTTTCTTGCCTACCGGCATGGCCCGAGCAGGCTGCGTTCCTGCAGGCCCTGCCATCTGGAGTTTGTCGCAGTCCAATCCCTTCACTATAAGATGAGGTTTCGTATGCCCAGACATGCCGCCATGTATAGGGCTTTATCAGCTATTGCATTGTTGTGCATCCCGCCGATGCTTCACGCCGAAGCGTTGAAAGAGCCGAAGCGGCCTTCGCTCGAAACTATAAAGAGCATCATTCTCGACGATAACCCGCAGATGCGTGTCGATATGATCGACCATGAACGTATCACCGCAAAGCGAATAGATATCGTAGGTGACGACGGCACCATCCGGATGACGCTTTCAGCCAACACTCCGCCACCAATCATCGACGGCACCCAGTACAAGCGCGCTTTCGGCGTCGCTGGGATGATCCTGTACGACGCTGAAGGAAGTGAGCGCGGTGGCTTCGGTGTAGCAGATACGCCGGGCGGGACTGCAGCTGTACTAGCTCTGGACCACCCGGCGATGGATGCAGCGGGCTGGCGTGTTTCGCCGGATGGCTCGGTGATGTTCGTCATCAATCAAGCTCCCGCACTGATCCGAGAGCCGGGTATTGGCAATCGACTCGTACCAGGCGTGGAGGCTCCCACGCGCGTCAGGCTGAGTGTCGGCTCCGATGGCACGCCGGCAATCGCCCTTGCAGATGGCGACAACCAGCCGAGAGTACGGATCACTGTTACAGCGGAGGGGCATGGTGCCATCGAATTCCTGGACGCTACCGGGGAGATTATCCATGTGTTGGCGCCTGAACGTGATCTGAAGCAATAAATGCTTGTCGGATCGCTTGGGTGTATCGGTGCCGAGTTTCCACGCGCCGTGACGAACAGCATGCTGATCAGCATTGCTAGCAAGCCGTCGATCAGTAGCGCGAGCATGCCAATACTCTGGAGGCGAAAGGCGCTCTTTTAGCTTTAGCATGCTTGGATGCAGGCAAGTTGCTGTTGGCGTGCGGATTGAGCTCAAGACCAAAGATCCACCATTATCCGCAGCGTAGAGATATCAGTTGTGGCCGAGAGCGGCTTGGTTGTGTTGGGATTAGGGATGTTTATCAGGGGTAGGGCGGATGGCGGGCCTAGAGCGGACCCGTGCGAAGCACTGATGGTGGTGGTCGCGAGACAGCGCGATGGACGGTCTCAATGTTGCATTCCAGATGTAATTGGCTCGGTCGCGGACTGCTTTGCAGTTCTAGCAAGGCTCCAGCGGAGGGTCCGGCGCCGGGACCGTTCTGTCTGAAAACTGGGCGCCGGCCTTAATGGGGTAGCTACATTTGTTCCGCGATGCCGCAGCCGCACTTCTTGAACTTCTTGCTAGAACCGCAGGGGCAGGGTTCATTTCGTCCGATCTTGACCGCGGCGGAAATCGGTACATTCCCTCGGACTGAGGGAGGGCGTGCTCTAAGGCGGTGCTGCGGTATCGGGTTGGCCTTGATGTTCGCAATCAGCTGGCGTTGACCAGCGAGAATTGCGCAGATCTGGGGCGACAAACCAGCCTCGTAGGCCTGAATCCTGCTCATCTCCTTCTCGGCCTCTGAGCACAATCCACAGTACGCCAGAACAACGGCGTACTGCGCACGGACCTCCAAGTGGCGATTCAGCAGCTGGTTGCTCACAACCACCGGCATGACGTGCTGCTCAAGAACCAAGCGCGCGCCCGGAAAGTCACGCCGAGCGATGAACTCATCCGCGAGGTCCTGCCCGACACGAATGAGCGAATCGATGGCGCCGGCCATGCTGTAGAACTTCATGGCATGGATTCGCGCGAAAGGCGCGGGGATATGGAGCTTACCGGCAAGCATGGCCTTGAGTTCGAGCGCATCCGCGACCCGCTTGATGTCTGCGTGATCAAGTCCTGGCTTGTTGATGAGAGCCCAGAGCGCGGCGTTTGTCGCACCAGCGACTTGGTCAGCGCGAATGCCTAGAGCAGAGTAAGTCTTGTCGATGACCTCATCGACCACGGCCATCGCGTTTGGGTAGTGCTCAAGGTGAAAGAGCGACGCGGCCGCGTTGTATAGGAAGATGCGGCGATGCACTGAGCTGTCCGGCAATCGGCTGTTCAGCTCCAGAATTGAGCGCATGACAGCCTTTGCGTCACTCTGATTCGATTGATAGAGCATGCGTTTCATCAAGAATGATTGAACTTCGTCCTCACCGAGCACGCCGCTGTCGATCAATTGCTCCATTTCCTCAAGCCTGGACGCAATGCGATCCGCATTCCCGAGCTTTAGGTCCGAGAAGACAAGGCCATCAAGAGCCCAATAGCGCTGTTCCGGGTCCGTACCCTCCCTGGCCACCAGCGCCTCTAAGCCCTGCCAGATCTCTATGGCAACACCCATCTCGTGGAACATCTCTTCGCCGATGAGGTCCACCAGCGACTCGGCAAGCGCCTGCAGCCACGACGTCCGGACTTTGAAGACGCCCCGGCGGTGTTGGCGGACCTGGCCGGGCAATGGTGGGAGCTGGCGCTGACGCACGCTAGGGAGGCGGCCCTTCGAGAGTTCGCAGAGACTGAGCGGTCACTGGCTACCCAGCGTGAAACGCTGGATGCCAAGTCACGGCTCGTGGCTGACGAACTGAGTCAAATGCGCTCAGAGCGCGCCTCTGCTATCGCTGGAGAACGGATAGCTAGTACGCAAGCGGCCGAACTGGAGCGGCTGGTCGATCAACTACACCTGCAGATCTCAGAGCTAACGGAGCAGCGGGATCTCGGGCTTCGGAGAGCTGATCGAGCTGAAGCAGCAAGACAACATCTTGATGCCCGGCTTCATGAAACGCTGGAAACGGCAAAAGCTGAGCGAGAGGACTGGACCGAGTACGTCAGATCTGTCGAGAATCGAACGCTCGGCGACGTGGATCGATCTCGGCAGGAGGCGAAAGACCTCCAGGCTCAACTCAACAATCAGGCCAAAGCCCAGAGGGCAATCGAGGATCAGCTACGCCAGGAGCTGCATGCAGCCCAATCTGCAGCCATCTCGGCCGGTCAAGCTGCCGATGTTCTCCGGGGCAGGTGCGAGGGACTTGAGAAGCAACTCAGCAGTTTACGAGAACTTCCGGCGCAACTGGAGGCAGCCTTCAAGCGGAACACACCGAAGCAAGCGACCCCAAGGTTGCGCCCACGACGCCAGAGCCCGAAGTCGACATGAGCGTAACTGCCGACGGGTCCCCGAACAGATGCATCGATCTTCTGCAACTTTCCGACGCATGCTGGCTGCATCGATTGTCGCCCGCACGCGAGCCACCAACTGCTCGTGATGAATCGCCGGTCGCGCATCGGCAATGGCGCGGTCAATTTTTGCTCGGAGCCACTGGTTGTAGCTCTCGGCCACAGCTGACTCAGATTCGGAATCTGCTGAAATTGAACCTGACCATGAAGGAACCGTATGCCAACTGTCTTACGAACAGGGTCGAAGGCAGCTACAGCCGACACTTCCTTATTTAGGATGGTGTCCCTGAGTGCCTCAAAATTTCCAATGAAATCAAGAAGGGGCACGATCCTACGCAAAAGGACAAGAATCAAGAAAACTGACAGGGCGTCTTCTTCTGAAAACAACAGCTGGTCTGAAGCCACACTGCATTGCGCATAATGTATATTATGTTACGCAAAGAGGTGCCTGAGCCAGCGCTCAGGCCCTACAACCGCTCAATCCGCTCCACGTAGATCACATCCTCCGAACAGCCGAACCCCTCGATCTTCCGATCCTTGATCTCCCACCAGATCACTTCGTCCATCCGTGGCCGGAACTGTATGGATCCTGCAATCGCCACGCGCTTCCCGAACCAGCGCAGGCTGTGCTTCAACACGTGCTTGGGAAGTGCCAGATCAAAGCATCTGCCGTCATCTGCGCGGATCCCACCAAGGCCGTGACCGCCCGGGTAAACCTCCAGCGTGCCGGTAACCTCGATCATGGCGTCAGCCGCAGGCGGTTCGGATTGGGGTTCTGCAGCTGAAGCGGATCCCAGGGCCCACGCTGTGGTGATCAGGGCCAAGAGCAAGGCCAGGCACCAGATCAGTCCATTCGGGCTACGCACAGTCCAGCTCCTGGGGTGCACATTGACGTTACAGACTGTACTGCGGTCTTCGCCTGGAACTGAAATGGGGTCGGAGCCTTTAGCGTTGCGAAAGGGTCCGACCCCCATAGCGGGCAGGGGTTCCCTCCCCGGCCCACCCTGCCCCCTTGGTCAGTAGTCGTAGCTCACGCTGACCCGCAGCGATCGCGGCGCCTGCCGCACGGTGGCGGCACCATACAGTGGATCAGGCTGCCCAGGATCCAGCTCCGAATACGGCGACTTCCACAGCGCGGTCTGGCTGTTGAATACGTTGAAAACGTCCAGATTGAAGCCCAGTCGACCCTCTGCAGCCGCTGGGCGGTAGGAAACGCCCAGATCAAGCTGCTTCAACCACGGCAGGCGGCCCTGGCTGCCGGGAGGCGCCGGCTGGCCGTTGTAGAAGTGGTAGGCAATGCCGTAGCCGGACGGATCCTCGAAGTTCGGGCCGTAGGAGCCCAGCGCACTGAACGGCGTGCCCGACAGCGCCTTGATGTTCGCCGATACCAGCCATTCCGGCGTGATCTGGTAGTAACCGTGCAGCTTGATCTGGTGGGTGTGGTCGTTGCTCTGCGGGCCGTTGGTGTGTTCCATCAACTGCGCGTAATCCCACGCTTGCGTGGTGGATACAGCGGTCTGGCCGATGCCGGACAGCAGCTGGCCTTCAGTGGTGCCATAGCTGCGCGACCAGGTGTAATCGGCGCGGGCGTACCAGCGGCCATCGAACGGATGTTCCAGCGACAGGTTCACCGCGTAGTAATTTCGCTTGAAACGCGGGAAGCCCATCTCCGCGTTGCTGAGTGGCACGGACACGTAATTGCCGCTGGTATCGACCAGGTTGAAGGTGTTCGCCCGGCCCGGATTGATCAGCCAGCAGCTGACCGGATTGCTGTCCTTGGTCACGTTGTAGCCCAGGCTGCTGGCCTTGCCCAGCACGGCGTCGATATCGCAGTAGTCATCCACGCCGCTGCGCAGCACACGGTACGTGGCCTTGGCGCCGTAGACCCAGTTCTGGCCCAGTGCCTTGCTGAAGCCCAGGATGAACTCGTCCTGGTAGGACGGTTCGATGCCCGAGGTCGCCACGGTCCTTGCATCCGGCAGCAGGCCGTAATTGTTGTTGGACGACACTGCGCCTGAGAACTGGGTCAGATCGGTCGGGTAGCCGTTGCTGTCGATGCCGCCGTAGGTGTAGTACGTCGACGTTGCAAGGGTGGCGCCGGCGGCATTGAAGGCAGGGTTCAGTGGCAGCGCCAGGTAGTAGCGGCCCACGTTGCCAAACACCTTGAAGCGCCCGTCCCCGCCCACGTCCCAGCTGAAGCCCAGGCGCGGCGCCCACTGCCCGCTGGTCTGCTTTATGTACGCGTCGCCATCGCGGTTGAAATTGGTGAACTGGTCCAGGCGCAGGCCCAGGTTCAACAGCAGGCGATCAGTCACCTGCCAGTTGTCCTCAATGTACTGCGCCCGCTGCGAGGCGCGCACCGAAGCCAGCGCACTGTAGATGTACTGGCGCACGTAATAGCCATCTTCGCCATTGCGGATGCCACCGGTGGCCGGCACACCCAGGCCCGTGTTGATCGGCACGTTCGGGTTGGACTGGCCGTAGATCCAGTAGTAACCATCGGCCGATGCCACCGAGCCGCGGTTCAGTGCGCGGGCATTCTGGTTGTCGATGCCCACGGTGATGCTGTGGTTGCCCCAGACATAGTTCGCGTCCAGCCGCAGGTTGTTGCTGCGGTTGCCACGGGCCGGATCCACCAGCAGCGACGTGGTCTGCGCATTGGTGATCGGCGTTCCGCCGGTGATCGCCGGATTCTGCAGCGAGGCGCTGTTGATGTAAGTCAGGCTGCCGTCGTAGGCCGGATTGCCGATGTAGTCATCGGTCTTCATCTCGCCGTACTGCGCGCTCACCGTCAGGCGGTCGGTCAGGTAGCCGGTGTACTTGGCTGTCCACAGGTCGCCACCGGTCTTGGTGGTGTCTTCCTTGCCGCGCTGCTCGCCCCGGCGCAGCGTGTCGTAGTCATAGGCGAAGATGTCGCCGCGGAATACGTTGCGGCTGGAGGCGCCGGTCAGTTCCAGCAGGTGGTTGTCGGTGATGTTCCAGTCCAGCTTGGCGTACCACCGCGGCCGGTTGTACTCATACTTCGAATAGGAATTGGTGGCTTCGACGTTCTTTACATCGGTGCCCTCGCGGCGCTCCAGTTCATAGGAGCCGAAGAAGAACAGCCGGTCTTCAATCAGCGGGCCGCCGGCATAGACGCTCTGCGTGGTCACCCACTCGCGGTCCTTGCTTTCCGGGGCGTACAGCGCGCCGTCCCCCGGGTAGCGCACGTCGTCCTTGTCCGAGCGCGCCGAGGCCGGCTCCCAGGTCACCTGGCCGCCGAAGTGCCACTCGTTGGTGCCGCGCTTTCCGACGGCGTTGATCACCCCACCATCGGAACGGCCATACTTCGCGCTGTAGCCGCCGGTGTAGATCTCCTGCTGGTCGATGCTGCCGTACGGCAGCGTCAGGCCGCCCAGGCCGCGTAAGGGGTCTGTCGTGTTGAAGCCGTTGATGTAATAGGCGTTCTCTGCGGCCGACGAGCCGCCGAAGCTCACCAGTTGCGCGCCGGTCGGGCCGGCATAGCTGCCGTTGCCGCTGTTGCCGATCACCCCGGGCGCCAGCTGGGCGATGGCCTCGGCCGAGCGGCCCAGCGGCAGACGCTGCAGCTGCTCGGCGGTGATGACCGTGCGCGAATCCACGCTGCTGACATCGATCGCCGCGGCGGCACGATCAGCGCTGACCTGCACGCCATCCAGCCGGGTGATGCCGGCGAAAGACACTTCGGTGCTGGCACCGACGGTCAGCGCCACATCCTGGCGCGATTCCAGTACCTTGCCATCGCCATCGCGCGCTTCCACCGTGTAGCGGCCCAACGGCAGTTGGCTGACGCTGAAGCGTCCGCGTGCATCGACCGCCACCTCGCGGCTGAGGCCGGTGTCACTGCGAACGAAGATGCGTTGCGTGGACGGTGGCGCCTGGCCGGCAATGGCACCTGTGGTGGACTGCGCATGCAGCGCGGGAGACGCGGTGGCAAGCGCCACTGCCAACGCCAGCAGACGCGGGCGCAGCGAAGAACGAACTGTCGTCATCGTGTATCGGTACGGGTAGTGGGGGAAGTGCTGTCGATGCGCCGCAAGCGACGCGCCAGACATTGCACATTCATTAACCCCGCTCCCGCCCCGATGCAGAAATGCCGAGTCGTTATCTGCTGCTTGCCGATGGCGATAGTGCGCCATCCCCCTCCCCGCAAGCGCCCCGCTCGCCCGTGACGCGTCACGTTAATTGGGCCGCGCGCCATGCGCGTACGTCCATGACGCGTACGGCGCTAAATAAGAATAATCGTAAAAATCGAACGAATTCGATGCCTGCGCCGATCACAGCGCCAGAATGGGCCCCACGCCCCACCGGCGACGATCACCCTCAGCGCATGAACGGATTCCCTGCACCGCGCCGCTTACGCTTGGCCCTGCTGGATGACCATGACGTCGTCCGCCGCGGCACCGCCCTGCATCTTGGCACCGACTTCCGCTTCCAGATCGTGGCCAGCCATCCGAGCAGTGACGGATTCGCGCGCGCCCTGCAGAAACACCGGGTTGATGTTGCCATTGTTGATATCACGCTGGCGCCAGGTGACCTGAGCGGCGTGGCCCTGATCGAACATCTGCGCGAGCGCGCGCCGCGTAGCAAGCTTCGGCGGCAGCCATCGCCCACCTGCTGGCTGCTGGCATCAGTGGGTATGTGGACAAATCAGAGCCGTTGACCGAGTTGGCCGAAGCTGTGGTCAGGGTGTCGCAGGGGCTGTATCGGGTTCCAGCGGCATGCAGGCAGAGGCCAGGGCAGGAGCCGCTCAGCCGGAATGAGCGCGAGGTGCTGCGGCTGCTGCTTGCCGGACTGACCGTGTCCGAGATCGCGCAACGCCGGCACCGCAGCGTCAAGACGGTAAGCACGCAGAAGGTCGCTGCGCTGCGCAAGCTGGGGCTGCGCAACGACGCGGAAATCTACTCCCTGCGCCGCCAGTTGGAGGCGCTATGAACGGCAGGTTGGCCGTCTGCTTCTGCATTGCCATCGCAACGGTGCTTGGGCTGCTCCCCCGCACCCGCGCGGACGAGACGCAAACTGGGGCATGGGCGCAGGGGCAGCAGGTCAGGGTTGCGACCTATCCGACCCTGCATCCCCTGCCGGATGCGCCTGGAAGCCGCCCGGCGTTGCCCACCATTGCACACGGATACGCCGAGCTGGTGGCGCACCATGCCGGGCTGGCGTTCATCGAAGCCCGCTTCGGCAGCCTGCAGCAGGCACTTGCCGCAGTGTGCGCTGGCGATGCCGACCTGATCCTTGTCCAGGGGGGCGCGGACGACCACCCCACCCCGTGCCCGATGCAGACCAGCCATCGCGGCTTTCCCGGTGCAGCTACAACGCTTGCCGGGCTTCGATCGAAACGTCTGCCGCGGGATGTGGGCCAATTGCATACGGTTTCGCTGGTCGCGATCGAGGGTGATGCCTACCCCGCATGGTTGGCAGAACAGGCGACCTCTATCCAGGTGTTGCCTATGCCCAATGTGTACGCGGCATTGGCCGCCGTCGAAGCCGGTGCAGCGGACGCCGCCATTGGCATGGATGCTTCGCTGCGACCCATTGCCCGCCGTCATTTTGGCGCCAGCCTGAAGCTGCAGAAGATTCGCTCCGGCTTCCCCGAGCAGTTGCATCTGCTGGTGCGGCACGGTAATCGACCGTTGTTGGCGCACATTGAACACGCGCTGGACAGGATCACCATGGAGGAGCATGCGACGTTGGGCCATCGCTGGGCGGTGCAGACCCTGCCCTCTTCGCTCGCCGACGCGCTTGAAAGGATCGGGGCGCGCGCCGCACCGTGGCTGCTGCCGTTTGCCGCATTGGCGCTGGCGGTGGTGCTGCTGCGTCGTCATCTGCTGGCGGCGTGGCATCGCCGCTCGCGCTCACATGCGCAGGCGGTCGGCATGCTCAGTCACGAAGTGCGCAACTCTGCGCAACTGGTGCTCTCTTCGCTGGATCTGCTGCGCCAGCTCAGCCTGCCGGGGGCGGCCCGCGAGCTGGTTGCTGCGGCCAATCGCGCTGGCCTGGACCTGCGCACCCGACTCACCCGCGCGCTCGACTTCTCGCGTTTGGCTACGGGTCATTTCACCCCCACCCTCGCGCCCTGCAATGTGGTTGCGGTGTGCGAGCAGGCATTGCAGGCAATGGAGCCCGCAGCACGCGGCAAAGGGCTCAAGCTGCAGCTGCAGGTCCAGCCATCGATGCCGGGCCTGTTGCTGGACCCGCACTGCTTGCGGCAATTGCTGGACAACCTGCTGGGCAATGCCGTGAAGTTCACCGAGCGGGGCGGCATCGAAGTGCGCATTGAGCTGGAGCGCGGCACCGATGCTGTTCATGTGTTGCTGGACGTGATCGACAGCGGCATAGGCATTGCGCCGGCGCAGATGAAGGCGCTGTTTCAGCCATTCCAAGCCAGCATTGAAGGCCAGGCGCGCGGTGGCAGCGGGCTTGGGTTGTCGATCTGCAGCGAGCTGGCGCGCTCCATGGGGGGCGCGCTGGTCGCGCACAGCGTGCACGGACGCGGCAGTCGCTTCAGCCTGCGCCTGCCAACCCGCGTGGTCGACCTGCCGAACGAGGCCGACGCGCCCTGCGCGCCACCCCTCGGTGAGCCCGTCCTGGCAGGCACGGATATCCTGCTGGTGGAGGATCATGCGCTGTCGCGACGTGCGCTGGCGGCACAGTTGCGCCAGCGCGGCGCCGCGGTTCGGGAGGCCTCCAGCGCGGAGCAGGCACTGCTGCACCAGCGCGCCTCGCCGCATGCGGTGGTGCTGCTGGATATCGAGCTCGGCCAAAGCAGCGGCTATGAGTTGGCGCCTCAATTGAGGATCGCCGGGGATGCACATGCCGCAGATGTATTGATCTTCGCGTTGTCGGCCCACACCGACCCGGCGCACCAGCAGCGCTGCCGGCGGGCCGGATTCGACGCGGTGCTGAGCAAGCCCCTGCGCATGGAGGCACTGCTGCAGGCACTGGGTCGCGCGCCCGTCGACGCGGGCGGGGTCTCGGGCGTGGATGCCGGGTGGCAGCAGGCGCTGCAGCAGGACCTGCTGCACGAGCTCGCTGCCGTGAACCGGGCGCTCCGCGATCGCGATGCCACGGCGCTGGCCCATCATGCGCACCGCCTGCACGGCGCGCTGCAGATGCAGGGTCGGCAGGCATTGGCGGATGCGGCGGCCGAGCTTGCGGGGTTGGGGCGGCTAGCGGAGCCGGACTGGCATGCTGCGGGGCAACTCGCCGCGCAGCTACGGGCGCTGCACGACCCCGGGAACCCCGAGGCCGTGCAGGCGCCTTGAATCAGGCGGCGGCGCGCGCGACCTGGCGGCGGGTCAGGTCGTTGAAGCGACCCAGCGACATCAGGTGCTGATGGATCAGCGCCAGCCACCCGTTGCGGTGCCACTCAACCACGGTCGCTTCCGGCAGCGCGACGAACTTTTCGACGTCCACGACGTGGAAGCCATTGAGGTTGAACTCACGACCGTCGGGCAGGCGCACATTGGCATTGCGCTCCACCAGCAGATCATTGTCCACCAGCGCCTTGGAGAAGGCCTGGGTCTGATCGTGTTCGCGGGTGAACTGGCCGCAGAAATCCAGCGCCTGCTGCACCAGGTCGGTCGCCTTGCCGTCGGCGAACAGCGGCTGGCCTTCCTCGCCGCCACGCGCAATGCGCGGGCTGTCTTCATCGATGCCCAGCAGGAAGTCGTTGCCTTCGCCGGTGTCGATGAAGATGAAGGGGTGGCGGCGCAGATACGCCGGAATGTACGCATCTTCCGCCCATGCCCCGTCGGTGATGAACAGGTTGTCGGTGGTGAGGCCCACAGCAGCCATCGGCACTGCGGTCGGGCCAGCGAACAGGATCGGGAAGTGGTGCAGCGCCAGCGAGAATTCGCCCAGCACCAGCGGGATGGAGTTGCTGCTCGCGGCGAACTCGAGCTTGCCCGGCAGGATGCGCACGTCGGCATGCTTGTCGGCCTGCAGCGGCACCGGACGGGTGTAGAACAGGGGCGCGTTGCTCGGTGCAGCTTCAGTGGTGGTGTCGCTGGTAGTGGTCATCGTAAAACCATGTCGATCATGCGCGCCTGCCATCCCGGGCGCGCCAGCGGGAACAACCTGAACCCCGCATTATCAACAAGGCGGGTGGCCACGGCCACCCCGACCACGAATTATTTCAGCTGCAGCGGGTAGCGCTGCCACAGCACATGCACCAGGAAGCCGGCCAGTTCGGTGTCGCGTGCGCTGACCGCCGCGCGGATCTTGTCCAGCAGCACCATGTCGCTGCACGAACGCACATCGGCGTGGTTGGCCTGCCCTGCCCTGCGCGCGCGGTAGCGCGCCGCCCGCTGCGCATCGCTCATGGCGTACCCGAACTTGGGCGGCCGACCGCGCTTGCGCGGCAGGGTCAACTCCAGGGTTCCGGGGTCATTGTCATCACGCATGGCGGGTGCGGTCGGCGGCAAATCAACAGGGGGTGCGCAATTTATCGTGAGGCATCACTTTAATCCAGCTTTTTCTTTGATTTTGTTGCGATGCAGCGAGCAAGTGGACGCACCCACGCCATGCGTGGATGTTCCGCCCATAACCGGGTCGGGCATCCAGCAAAAAAAGGGAGCCCGCGAACGAGCTCCCCTGCCTTGCCTGCTATGCCGCGCGCACCGGCTCGTAACCGTGCAGGTGCGCTTCGCTGCTGGCGCGCCCCTGGCTGAGCGAGCGCAGTGCGGTGGTGTAACCCACCAGGCCGGCCAGCGGCGCAAACCCGCTGACCTCGGCGCGACCGTCCTGGTCATCGATGCGGGCAATGCGCCCGTGGCGGCGATTCAGATCGCCCACCACGTCACCCACTGCAGCCGACGGCGCGTGCACCGTCACTTCCATCACCGGCTCCAGCACCTGGGTGCCAGTACTGGCCAGGGCCGCGCGGACTGCTTCCAGCCCGGCGCGATGGAAGGCCAGTTCCGAGGAGTCCCTGGCATGGGTTTCGCCATCGACCAGGGTCACCTCGATACCGACCACCGGGTAGCCGTGCGGGCCATCAGACAGCGCCGCGCGCACACCCTTCTCCACCGCCGCGATGAAGCCGCGGGGCACCGCGCCACCGACGATGCGGTCGTTGAAGACGACCTCACCATCCTCGCGCGGCGCCACATCCAGCACCACGTGGGCGAACTGACCCTGCCCGCCGTTCTGCTTGGACACCCGCCCCACCACACCGGACACCGGCCGCAGGGGCATTTCCTGGTAGGCCACCCGCGGCGATCCCACGCCCACGTCCACCTTCCATTCGCTTCGCAGGCGCTCGACCATCACTTCCAGGTGCAATTCGCCCATCCCCCAGACCAGGGTTTCACCACTGTCGCGATCCGTTTCCACCCGGAACGACGGGTCTTCCTGGGCCAGGCTGGCCAGGCCCTGCGCGATGCGGATCAGGTCCGTCGCCCGCGCCGGGCTCAACCGCCATGCCAGTACCGGTGCCTGCGCCTGGATGTTTTCCAATTGCAGCGGTTGCGCCCGGCTGCTCAGCGTTTCACCGCTGACGGCATCCTTCCAGCCCAGCACCGCCACGATGTCGCCGGCCACCGCCTGTTCGATGTCGTGGGTCTGGTCGGCCTGCACCCGTACCAGGCGGCTGACGCGTCGCCCCTGCGGATGCTGCGAACTGGCCACGGCATCGCCCACCTTCAAGGTGCCCGAGTACAGCCGCACGAAGCTGAGCGCACCGTGCTGCTGGTGGGTGATCTTGAACAACAGGCCCGCCAGCGGGCCGTCCGGGTCCGGCGGCAGCACGACGTCACCGTGCTCGCTCACGGCCGTAACCGCGGGGCGATCCAGTGGCGAAGGCAGGTAGTCGACCACCGCATCCAGCAGCGTCTCGATGCCCTTGTCCTTGAACGCGGCACCGGCCAGCACCGGCACCCCTGCGCCGGCCAGGGTGGCCCGGCGCAGCGCAGCACGCAGTTGGTCGGCGTCGATCTCACGCCCTTCCAGCCACGCATCGGCCAGCGCTTCGTCATGGTCGGCCACCGCCTCGATCAACGCCTGGCGATGCGCCTGCCATTGCGTGCGTGCGGCATCGTCCCATGCCGACACCGTGGTCGTGCCATCGTCGTGCCACTGCAGCACGCGCTCATCGACCAGATCCACCCAGCCGTTGAACGCGCTTTCGCTGCCCAGCGGCACACCCAGCGCCCACGGCCGCGCCTGCAGCATGTCCTGCATCTGCTCAAGCACACGCCCGAAGTCGGCGCCCACGCGGTCCATCTTGTTCACGAATGCAATGGACGGCACGCCATGCCGGCGCGCCTGGCGCCACACGGTTTCCGACTGCGGCTGTACGCCATCCACGGCCGAGAACACGGCCACGGCACCGTCGAGTACGCGCAGCGAACGCTCCACTTCAATGGCGAAGTCGATGTGGCCGGGGGTGTCGATCAGCGTGAGCCGGTGCGGCGGCAGCTCGCGCGGCGCCCACTGCGCCTGCACGGCCGCTGCGCCGATGGTGATGCCACGCTCGCGCTCGATGGCCGAAAAGTCGGTGGTCGCATTGCCGTCGTGCACTTCGCCGACGCGATGGATCTCGCCGCTTTTCCACAGCAGGCGTTCGGTCAGCGTGGTCTTGCCGGCGTCGATGTGGGCAATGATGCCCAGGTTGCGGCGACGGGAAAGGGTCTGGGTGTTCATGAGATAGGTTCCTGTAAAGCCAACTTCAGGGGCCGCACACCCCGGTTGGCGACAGGGCGTGCGGCTAGCGTTCGGTCTCGGCGATCTGGTGCATGGCACGTTCTCCTTGCGGTGGGCCGGCGCGGCCGGCAGCGTTCAAAAGCGGGATGGCAGAAACGAAAAGAGCGCCCCTAAGGGCGCTCTGTGGATGATCCAGCGATGGCCGCATCAGCGGCTTCGTGGCACTCCAGGCAGACACGCCCGTTCCGCGCTTGCGCGGGTCAGGGTGAAAAACTTCAGGAGCGGCATCCGGTTCATGGTGCGCATTCTAGACCTGTGATTCCTGCGCGCAAGTGGCAATTGCACGCATGGGTGGAACGATGAGACTTGGTGGGGCCAGAGCCTTCCGCTGCGCGCAAGGATCCGACCCCGGGGCGGCCAAGGGGGCGGATCCCTTGGCGCAGCCAAGGGCTCTGGCCCCAGCAACAGCCGATCACTTGCAGCCGTTGATCCGCCGCGCTTCGCCCACGTTGGCAGCGCTGTCACCGGTCACCGACACCCAGCCCTTCAGCGAATACGCGGGGTCCACTTCGCCACGGCGCGGCGTGGTGTGGAAGGTGAATTCGGTCCAGCTGCCGACGGCGCCCAGCTCACTCAGGCGTGCGTCCTGGTCTTCGTCCGTGCTGAAGGTGTCGTCGGGCTTGGAGCGCTTGGCCGTGTTCACCGTGGCGGTCTTGAGCGCACGCACACGCAGCGCGCCGTTGGGCAGGCGCTGGCTGATCACGTCGTAGCGCTCGGTGCCATATGCCCACGGGCGTTGCGCCTGGCGGCGCACCTCGCTGCCGTCTTCGGCTACGGCCACCGAGCCCTCCACCATCTCGGCAATGGCCGCATAGCTGGTGTAGCCGGCCATCATCGCTTGTGCGCCGATCATCTGACGCTGCTCCAGTGGCAGTTCGCTCGCAGCGGGCTTCATGCCCGGCAGCTTCAGATAGGCGGACTTCTTGCACAGCACCAGCACCTGCTGATCCGCCCACGCCATCATCATCTCGCCGCCCGCGTAGTAGTGCGTGGTGAACAGGTCCGGCGTGGCACCGTTTCCCTTGGCGCTGCGCGTTTCGATAGAGGTGGCCTGATCGGCCGCCTTGCTCAAAGAAACCGAGGTAGTGTCGGCGGCATGTGCGGCGTACGCCGTAGCCACCAGCGAAGCGGCAAGCGCCGTGCGCGCGAACGGGGAACTCATGGGGTCATTCCGTTGAAGAAATACGAACCACCCATGGTACGTCGCGACGCAAGCGCAAGCTTTGCAGCTTGGGGTCAGAGCCTTTCGCTGGACGAAAGGATCTGACCCCGTGGACTCAGGTCACCACGACCAGCGGGACACCACGCTTCGGGTGCTGCAGCACCACCACCTCCTGCTGATACACGCGCTGCAGGTTCGCCTCGGTCAGCACCTGCGCAGGCGTGCCGTCAGCGGCCACCCTGCCCTGCTCCAGCAGCACGATGCGATCGGCGTAACCGGCGGCAAGATTCAGATCGTGCAGCACCACGATCACGCACGCGCCGGCTTCGGCGCAGGCGCGCACGCTGCGCAGGGTGCGCTCCTGGTGGCGCAGGTCCAGCGCAGCGGTTGGCTCGTCCAGCAGCAGTAGTGGCGTATCCTGCGCCAGCACGCGGGCAAACGTGGTGCGTGCGGACTCGCCGCCGGACAACTGCTGCACTTCGCGCAGACGCAGCGCCTGCAGCTCGGCCGCATCGATGGCAACTTCCACCCGTGCATCGTCCACGGCCGGGTCCGGCGGATGCGGCAGGCGCCCCATGGCCACCACCTCTTCCACGCTGAACGCAAAACGCACGCCATGTTCCTGCGGCATCACCGCGCGCTCGCGCGCCAGCGGACCGGCCTTGTACGCACGCAGCGGGCGACCCTGCAATGCGACGTCACCTGCATCGGCATGCAGGTCCCCGGCGGCCACCGCCAGCAAGGTGGATTTGCCGGCACCATTGGGGCCCACCAGCGCCGTCACCGTGCCCGGCGCAAAGTCCAGGCTGATGCCGTGCAGGATCTCGCGCTGCTGGCGGCGTACCACCACGTCGCGCAGGTGCAGCAGAGCGGTCATGGCGCCACCTTGCGACGCTGCTGCAGCACCAGCCACAGGAAGAATGGCGCGCCCAGCGCGGCCGAGAACAGCCCCAGCGGAATCTCTGCGGGCGGGTCCAGGGTACGCGCGGCGGTGTCGGCCACCACGATCAACAAGGCGCCCAGCACACCCGATACCGGCAGCAACCAACGATGCCCCGGGCCCACAAGCAGCCGCGCGACGTGCGGTACCACCAGGCCCACGAAGCTGATCGAACCGGCAAACGCGACCGCCGCGCCCACCAGCAGTGCACTGAAGGCCACCAGGCGGCGGCGCGTGCGCGCCACGTCCAGCCCCAGGTGCTGCGCCTGGCGCTCACCCAGCGCCAGCATGTCCAGCGGCGTGGCCAGGCGAAGCAGCGCGAACACGCCGATGGCAAACAGCGGCAGCACCGCTGCCACGTCCGACCAGTTGGCGCGCGCCAGCGAACCCATCTGCCAGAACACCAGCGACTGCAGTTCGCTTTCGCTCGCAATGTAGGTCAGGAAGCCGATCAGCGCCGAACAGAACGCAGCCATGGCAATGCCCACCAGCAGCAGCGTGGCATTGCCGGCGCCCTTGCCGGGCCGTGCCAGCGCATAGGTCAGGCCGATGGCCGCGGCGCCGCCCCCGAAGGCCGCCACAGGCACCAGCCAGCCGGCGGCGCCGGCCGCGCCCAGCACAATGGCTGCCACGGCGCCCAGCGCCGCCCCCTGGCTGACACCGACGATGCCAGGATCTGCCAGCGGGTTGCCGAACAATCCCTGCAGACTGGCACCGGCCATGGCCAGCGCAGCGCCCACCATCGCGCCCAACAGGGCGCGCGGAATGCGCAGCTGCCACACCACCGCCAGATCGCGGCTGCTGACAGCCTGTGGATCCAGGATTCCCAGCTTCACCGCCAGCGCCTGCAGCACCTCCAGCGGCGGCAGGCGCAGCGGGCCCACGGCGAACGACGCCAGCACTGCCCCCAGCAATGCCAGCAACGCGACCAGCAACATCACCCGCCCGCGACGGCGGCGCCGATCCGCAGGGCTCATGCCGGCGGCAGCGCCGCAAAGGCCTTGGCCAGGGCCAGCGCGCCCGCACCCGAGCCCACGCTGGTGTACTTCAGCTGCACATCCGGCAGCACCCAGACCCGGTTGGCCGCACCGGCCGGGGTCTGCTTCAGCGTCGGGTAGGCTTTCCACAGGCCATCGGCACCGCCGAACTGCTGCAGGTCGTGTTCAGTCACCAGAATCACCTCCGGCGCCGCGGCAACCACACCCTCGTTGCTCAGCTGCGAATAGTTCTTCACCCCCGCCTCGGTGCCGATGTTCACGCCACCGGCCAGCGCGATCAGCTGCGCCGAAGCGCTGTCGGCGCCCGCCACGGTGGGCAGGCCGCCGGCACCGGTCGCCGACACGTGGATCACGCGCGGCGTATGGGCCAGGGCCTTGCCGATGGCGGCGGCCTCGTCCAGCTGGCGCTGCACCTGGGTGGCCAGGGTCTGGCCAGCATCAGCCAGGCCGATCGCAGCCGCGATCTTGCGCACCTTGTCCGGCGCCGGCTGCAGGTCGTCCACCACCACGGCCGGCTCGCCCACCTCACGCAGCTTTTTCGACAACTCGGTGTGGCGGCGCAGGCTGTTGCCCAGGAACAGCGAGCCCTGCAGGCTCAACACACCTTCCACGCCGGTAGTGCGGTTGAACAGGAACTGATGCGGCGCTGCCAGGCCGGCCTGGGTAGTGGTGTTGGTGGGCGCGGCAAACACCTGCTTGCCGGCACCCAGCGCTTCCAGCACCGCAATCACGTCATCGCCGCCGGCAATGATCCGGCTGGCATCCCTCACTTCCACCTGAGCGCCGTCATCACTGGCCACCGTGGTCGGCAGCGCCGCCTTCCGATCCTGCAGGGCAGGCACATCCGTGCCTGCCACACGCTGCCAGCCGTCCGGCAGTGCCGCTTCATTCGCGGTGGGCGCAGCTGCCGGCGCAGCCGCATCTGTCCCGGCAGGCGGCGCGCTGCCACCGCAGGCGGCCAGCACCAGCGAAACGGCCAACGGAAGCGCACACAGGCGCAGATGGGAAGCGAAGTTCATGCGATTTCTCCTTGCTGGCCGGGCGAAGGCACTGCCCTCGCCCGGCACGGGGGTTACGGCTGGCGCAGGCTGATACGGGTGATGCGGTCACCCTTGGGGTCTTCGGCGCCACGCGACTTGTTCACGGCAAACACGTTGCCCTTGCCATCGGCACGCACGTGATTGGGCAGCGTGCCGCCATCGAGGTTGCCAACAATCTTGCCATCGCGGTTGACCGCGGTAACCGTACCGGCACCGCGATTGGTGACGTAAGCCAGGCCGCTCTTGTCATCGAACGCGACGTTCAGTGCACCGGCGCCGACCGGCACATCGTGCACGACCTTGCCGCTGGCCACATCGACGATCAGCAGGTTGTCGGTGCCCTGCGAGGCCACGTACAGGCGGTTCTGCTGCGCATCGAAGGCCACGCCCGAGGCGCTGATCGAATTACCCAGGTCGATCACCTTGTCCACCTTGCCACTGGCCACGTCGATCACCGCCGCTTCCGGGGTGCCGATGCTGACGGTGAACAGCTTGCCGGCCTTTTCATCCAGCACCAGGCTCATCGGGGTGAACTTGCCTTCGTCCACGCCCGATTCCAGGGTGATCGATTCCAGCGGCTTCAGGGTCTTGGCATCGAACACCGACAGGTGGTCTTCGCCGGTAGCCGAAGCGAACACCTTGCCGTGAGTGCCATCGACCACCACGTCACGTGCGTGCGGCACGGCATCGACCGGGAACTGGTGGACCAGCGACAGGTCCTTCTGGCGGTACACGGCCACGGTGTTCTGACGGGTGTTGGTGACCCACACGTTGCCGTTGGTGTCGTCCACGCCAACGCCGTACACCGCATAGACTGCGCCGTTGGTACTGCCCGGCACCTGCGCCGGGGTGATCGCCTTGGTCACCTTCAGGCTCTTGGGGTCCAGCTTCAGCAGCTGCGACTGGGTGACCGGCGGGCGGCCCACGGCCGAGGTGACGAACACCGCATTGCTGGCGGCGCTGTAGGCGGACTGGTACAGGCCCGGCACCAGCTTGTTGGACTGGGTGGTGAACTGCTGCTGGCCCGACAGCGGCAGCTGCGGCGAGATGCGCAGCTTCAGCACGGTGGCGGCCGCCGGCTGGCTGGCGCGCACCACCACCGGATGGGTGCCCGGCACCGCATCGGCCGGAATGGCCAGCTGGGTCTTGAAGTTGCCATCGGCATCGACCACCACCGGCTGGCTGTTCAGCACGGTATCGCCGCGCACCAGGCTGATCTGCTGGCCGGGCACGAAGCCGCGACCGGTGACATCAGCGGTGCTGCCCGGCACCACGTTCTCGCCACGCGAGACCACCTGGCCCTTGAAGGTGGCATCGGCCGGCTGGTCGAACACCGGCTGCGCCGATGCGGTAACGGCCAGCAACAGGCCGGCGGCCAGGGAAGAAAGACGGAAGGACGAACGGGACGACATGGAAGGCTCCTTGCACACGTAGGCCGCGCCGCGTGGCGCGGGATTCATCGGTTGCCTGGGCCGATGCACATCGACAGCCAAGCCTGGGTAGTGGGGTCGCGCGGGTTGGCCGTGCGGGGTTGTCATTCGGTAGCGTTGGCGGCGGCCGGCGCCTTTCCGTCCGCTTCGCTGCGATCGGCCACGCCGTACAGTTCATGCAGGGCGGCGTGGAACGAGGCCGGCAGCATCGGGCCATGGCCCAGCCCCGGGAACTCGCGGTACTGCACCTGCAACGCCGGCACCTTGGCCAGGCGCGTGGACAACTGCATGGCCGCATCCGGGGTGGCGCCGCCGATGCGGCGCAGGTGCGCGACCACGCGCGGGTTGTTCATGTCGCGCTTGCCTCGATCGCCAACGCGCTCGGCACCGCCCAGCATCAACCACACCTTGGCCGGCTGGCCGTGCACGTTCTGCACGAACTGCTGCTCCGGGTCGCCCAGCGCGGCGCCATGCGCCCACCACAGCGACGGGCTGGCGGCCAGGTAGTACTGGAAGGCGGCCGGGCGGGTGTACAGCGTGTTAAGCACGAACAGCCCGCCCAGCGAGTGACCCCACAGCGCCTGCTGCTGCGGGTCGATCTTCGCGCGGCGCTCGACTTCCGGCTTGATGCGGCGCTCGATCACATCCAGGAACGCGGCGGCACCGCCACCGGTGGCCTGCGTGGCTCCGGCCTCGTCGTCGGCGCGATCGATCCAGGCGGTGTAGTCGCGGGTGCGCGACGGCGAATCGATGCGCAGTTCGTTGTCATAACCGATCATCACCAGCACCGGCGGCGCCTTGCTGGCGGCCAACTCGGCCAGCAGCGGCTGGTCCAGCACCATCGCCACGGCATTGCCATCCAGCGCGTACAGCACCGGCGAAGCGGACTTGCCGGCCTTGGCCGGGATCGCCACGTTCACCCGCCAGCGCCGCTGCTGGTCGGGGCTGTCGACCACGAAACGTTCGAAACGGTAGCTGGACGCGGGCTCGTCCAGCACGGTGCGGCCCATCAGCTGCTGCGGGTTGCGCTGCTGCGCGTGGGCGTAGGGAGCGGCCATCAGGACCCCCATCATCAGGGCGGCCAGGCAGCCGACGGAGCGTACGGAAAACATCATGGGTGACGGACGCGGCGGGCCGGGCCGCCTCTTCATCAAGGGACCGCAGTCTATCCTAGATGCGAATGCTTATCACCTAGATCAAACGTCACACTGTGTATCGCGCGCGCGACCTGCGCCATCCTGGCTGATGGGCCTTGGTGTGCCGATCGCCATCAAGCGCGTCAAAGGCGATTGGCGTGGGTAGAGTCGAGCTTGCTCGACTGCTTTCGGTCCCGCAGTAGCAAAAAGCAGTCGAGCAAGCTCGACTCTACAGGCGCTTTGCGGCCCTGGCCGCTTCGCGCTCGGCGCGCAGCCGGTCCAGCTTTTCCTTCAGCTTGATCTCCAACCCACGCGGCACCGGGTTGTAGTACACCCGTTCGCCCATCGCATCGGGGAAGCCGGTCTGATCCAGTGCGATGCCGCCTTCGGCATCGTGGTCGTACTGGTACTCGGCGCCGTAGCCCAGCTCCTTCATCAGCCTGGTCGGCGCGTTGCGCAGGTGCAGCGGCACTTCTTCGGTGCCGCTCTCGCGCACATCGGCCTTGGCCTGGTTGAAGGCGGCATAGCCGGCGTTCGATTTGGCGGTACTGGCCAGGTACAGCACCAGCTGCGCAAACGCGAGCTCGCCTTCCGGGCTGCCCAGCCGCTCGTAGATGTCCCAGGCTTCCAGCGCCATGCTCTGCGCGCGCGGGTCGGCCAGGCCGATATCTTCGATGGCCATGCGGGTCAGGCGCCGCGCCAGGTAGGACGGATCGCAGCCGCCATCGAGCATCCGGGTCAGCCAGTACAGCGCCGCATCTGGATTGGAGCTGCGCACCGATTTGTGCAGCGCCGAGATCTGGTCGTAGAACTGCTCGCCACCCTTGTCGAAGCGACGGGTACGGTCGGCCAGCACCTGGGTCAGGGTCTGCGGGGTGATGCGGCCACCCTCCCCGCCCGCCAGCTCGGCGGCGATTTCCAGCAGGGTGAGCGCACGGCGCACGTCGCCGTCGGCGGCGGTGGCGATTTCCAACAGCAGTTCGGGGGCGACCTCGATGCGCTCCTCGCCCAGGCCCCGTTCGCGGTCGCCCAGCGCTCGTTCCAGCGCTTCGACGATGTCAGTGGGCGACACCGCTTCCAGCACGTGCACGCGGCACCGCGACAACAGCGCGGAATTCAGTTCGAACGAGGGGTTTTCGGTAGTGGCACCGACGAACAGGATGGTGCCGCGCTCGATGTGCGGCAGGAACGCATCCTGCTGCGCCTTGTTGAAGCGGTGCACTTCGTCCACGAACAGCACGGTGCGTCGGCCTTCAGCGAAACGCTGCGCGGCTTCGGCCAGCACCTGGCGCACTTCCGGCAGCCCGGACAACACGGCAGAGATGGCGCGGAATTCGGCGTCGGAGTATTCGGCCAGCAGCAGCGACAGCGTGGTCTTGCCGCAGCCCGGCGGCCCCCACAGG
>PJTS01000131.1_pt1 | contig 71412 bp, 50 predicted proteins | sample 1512251 | NCBI WGS metagenome assembly PJTS01 (sample SAMN08177686, study PRJNA422409) | Soil metagenome, whole genome shotgun sequencing project. | isolation source: Soil (2) enriched on wood chips: alkali lignin treatment | place: USA: Madison | collected 2015-01-15 | reverse complement strand
TATCAAGCAAATTGAAAGTTTGTGAAGAATTCATATCATAATCCAAGGTTACGCGGTTGATACCGGCCAAAAACTTGAATTCATGATCATCATTAAGATTCAGATTATACGTTGTGACAGCATTGATCGTATTGTTACGACGGTTGCCCGCTGCACGCAGAAAATGATCTGGATTCGCGCCATTCGCTGTATACATATAGTAATTCAGATCATAAGCTGCCGAAGCACCCAGCGTACCAGCAGGCACGACCTGACCATCTGAATTAACATAAACCGGAGCTCCGGCCGCATCCTTACGAGCCACACCTGCGATCCAAGAATCTGCAGCGGTAAAACGTGTACCTGGTTGTGTTGTGATTTCTTCTTGATTGGAGAAAGTATAATCAAAATCCACCTTCCAGTTTTTCATGATATTTACAGTAGCCCCCAAATTCAAATTCAGATAATTATTTTGGAAACTAGCCGTATTCGCTGAAGAAACTTCACTCCATGGACTCCGGATCATCTTACCATTTTCATCGTAACCCATCGGATATAGCGAGCTCCAGCGGTATAAGTACAACCAAGGATCGGCAGTTGTTGAATTTGTCGTATACGGATACTCCTTTTTGCGGCGTGACACAATTGCCCCACCACGCACAGTCAGGTATTTATTCAATTCCGTAGACAAACGTAAAGCAGCATTTGTCCGTCTGAATTGATCGTGATCCGTAGGCTTCATCATTCCGGATTGATTCAACAGACCCATGCTTAGATTATAATCCGTTTTTCCCGAAGTACCAGAGATACTTAGATCATGCTGTGAAGTAGGCGCTGCCTTGCGAATCATATAATCCTGTACGTTATACGTACGGACACCATATTTTTTTGTCGGTTCAGCGGGATTAACATACCAGTCACGACCATAAACAGTCGGATCGTTAACGCCTATTGTACCACCGTATTTCTCCTTCCATTTGACGGCTAAATCATAACTCTGTCTATTGACTTTATAGAAAGCTCCGGCTTCAGTTTCACCAATTCTTTCCACCGCCTCAAGTGAATACTTAAGCGCATTCACGTCCCCCATATTATAATCAACCGCCGAGTTTTGAAAAGAAAAGTTATTATTGTAGCTAATATTGAAGGTATCTCCCCCTTTAGCACCCTTCTTTGATGTGATCAGTACCACACCAAATGCAGCTTTCGCACCATAGATAGAGGCTGCTGCCGCATCTTTTAACACAGTAATGGATTCCACGTCGGCCGGATTAACCAATTGAATACTTGGAATCTCCACGTTATCTAATAAAATCAAGGGATTAGACTGTCCAGCGATCGAGCCTATCTGACCTCTAATTTTCATCACAGGATCAGAACCGACCTCTCCACTCGGTACCACGACAGTCAAACCCGGTGTAGTACCCTGTATACCACGACCGATATCCGCAATCGCACGCCCCTGTAAATTATCTTTGACATTAATTGTCGAAACCGCACCTGTCAAATTACCTTTCTTTTGTGTACCATAACCGACAACAACAACCTCTTCCAAGGATTGATTATCATCCACCAACGTCACATTAACTGTATTTGACGTAACGGTAACATCTTGCGCAACATACCCAATGGATGAAAAACGCAGCTTACTCCCAACAGCAGCCGTAATCTTGAAATGCCCCTGTGCATCGGTTTTAGTAGACGCGGTCCCGCCAATGACAGAAACGCTTACTTCTGAGACTGGGCCTTTTCCATCCGTTACAGTACCTTGCACCGTATTTTGAACCGAAGTCTTCGATGAAGAGCGAAGAAGAGCACTTGTCAAGTTAGCATTGCTCAAAGCGCCCTCTTTCTTTACGAAAGAATAGGATTCAGAAGGAAAACTCAATCCAAGAGCAACAGAAAATAGTACAAATTTTCTCATTGATTATAGAGTTTTAAAAATAAATGATTCTAGTTAGTATTGTTTATTCGTTAGTATTGTTCGCAATAGGTTATTCAAAATCGCTATACAACAGGTACTTTTTGCGCATTTGCTTGTAAACCTTCAAATCTGCAGCCCAAGAAGCGCGAATCTGCCCCTCGGACTCTCCTGCTATAATTTGTTTGCGCAATTGATCTGTCCCGGCTAGCTTATCAAAAAATTCCGGTCGAGCAAAAAAAGTAGTCTTATCCGGTGTCTTATTATAAAAATCCAGCAAATATTTTAGTGTAAATTTCTGTTTATCAGGATCCAGATTACGTAGGTCGACACCATAATTCATAGCCCCCTTTCCCTCTACATGCTTTGACATACCATGACGTTCACCCGGAGTAAACGTAAAAGATCCATAAACAGGATTTGTATATCCCAACACCTGAAAAGGCCAGTCTGTACCGCGACCTACCGAAATATCTGTACCCTCAAACAAACAGAGGGAGAGATATAAGCGTACCGAAAGCTGATTGGGTAAGCTTGGCGATGGAATAACAGGCAGATCATACATCTTAGTATGATCCCAGTTCTGCACTTTTACAACCTGCACATCAGCCTGACGACCATTCTCCAGCCATCTCTCGCCATTAATCATCTGCGCGAGTTCACCAATGGTCAATCCATGAATCATGGCAATTTTATGCCAGGAAACATCTGACTTAAATTTATCATCATGGCGCACGGGCCCATCTACCTGATCTCCGTTTGGATTAGGGCGATCCAAAACAATAAGTTTTTTATTATGCTTCGCACATAATTCCATGACACGGTGCAAAGAAGTAATGTACGTATAGAAGCGTGCTCCCACATCCTGTAAGTCAAAAATCATCACATCGATGGAATTGACAATCGAATCTTGTTTTTTATTACCACCGTAAAGAGTAAATAAAGGTAATCCAGTTTTTTGATCAATATCGTTCCCAAATTTCTCTCCACGCTCAACATTCCCACGAAAACCATGTTCCGGAGCGAAAGCAAACTTCAGATCTACTTTATTTTCAAGCAAAACATCCACTAAATGCTTTTTATCGTCCCCTACAATGGAAGTTTGATTCCCCATAATACCAACTTTTTTGCCTTTTAGTTGCGGCAAATACAGCGACAATTGATCCGCCCCAGGAATAATAGTAGCACCGACACTCCCTTTCACATCATCCATAGCATTCGTTTCGTTCAGGACAACGGTTCTTCGCGCATAACCACAAGAAGCCAGGGAGAGAAGAGAGACCACGAAGGTTAATCTTAGTAAGGTATGTTTCATCATAAATAGACCATTAGACCATGCATAAAATGCAGTTTTATGCATGAATAATTGAAAATCAGGATAAAAGTAAGTAGATTTTTTCGTTTTATAAACGAAACAAATTAAAAAACGCAAAATAAAGTAAGTGTTCACTAAGTATTCTACCCAAGCCTCCAAGATCAAAAAGCCTTATATTAGACTAAAAAATAAGAAAAAAGACATTTTCATAAACAAAAAACACCTCAAATATATTTTTAAAAAAAACACACGCATTAAACAGGCCATAAAAAAACACTCACAATAAAGCATAATAACGCACTCCTTTATCCTAACCTCACCCCAATAAAAAAGTCGGAAGGTTTTCTTCCGACTTTTTTACACAATCTATTTTAATTGATATTACTTCATTTTCACAAAACCAACTCCATTTAAACTACCAATCATACTCACAGGTGGCTTATTCACAACGTTCCACGACGCCAGCCCGACCGAACCTGCAGAAAGCTGCCGCTGAGCCATCACACTAGCAGCACCGCTATTAACCACAAAAGCATCATAAGAGCCGATTGCCTTCATTATCCGAGCCAAATCATTAAAAGTGACACCCACTGAAAAACTACTATTTGCCCCATCTACAACAACAGCATATAAGGTAGATCTATCAGAAGATAAGCCAAGAGCTGTATTTGCCTGCACCACTGCCGAAGTAGACACAATAACTCCTCCTCTATACTGCAGCCAGCCTGTCCCAGAAATCAAACCCTTAAATTTATTTATATCATAAGGCTCAAAATTAAACTGCAAAGTATCAAAACAATTTCCAATATACGCAGCCCCGTCAGATTGAACAGCAAAGAACGGCCTGGTCTTTTCCTTTCCTGAAGTGGTAGAAATATTGATCTTACGCCCATTTTTTATATAGGAATAAGTAGCAGTAGTAGCCCCATTAATCGCAGCCAGGATCTCGCCGCCAGATGAAACCTCATTATATTTAGCCATATCCGAAACCGGCTGCGCGACATAAAGATGATCATCGAACGAACTCATCACATAAGGAACAATCTTCTTCTTGAGATCTATTTCTAAGATTTGAATGCTCGTCGGTTGATTTAATTTATTGAGAAACCGAATATGAGTCCTTTCTAATCCATCAGCCAGACTAACTGTAGAATCCATCTGAAAAACCCCAACCACATCAGCCTGATCCATAATTTTCTGGGTAATTTTTTCGATTTTATCGTCTGGAGGAATAACATCTTCTGGCACAAGCCCTTCTTTTTTGTCATCAAATTTAGGATAATCATCCCTTTTCTTACAGGAAACAAAAGAGATCAAAAACAAGACAAACATCAAGCTGATCTTAATTGGGCAATATAATATATTCTTTTTCATAACTATCGGACTAAGAAAAATGAAAGATAAGGCTTCATAATCGCCGTCGTAAATCCATTATACCCCAACGCATACACAGTATAGGACCTTCTATCAAGAACAGCACCCGCATTCGAATAAAATGCAATAACCGAAGCATTTGTAACTGGAGCACCGGCAGGTCGGATCTTCCAGGTCCTCGTCGCAATACGATTCAATTCAAAATAAGGGCTACTCTCAAGGTATTGGATATTTTTTGCAACCAAAGAATCTTGGGTCGGCTCTGCGGCAGTTGCCGCCGCTCCATAGTACAAGTCTATCGCAGGAACATTAGGCATCAGATTCGTGAATCGATAACGAGCCTGCGTAGAGTCTGGCCGGGACAAATCTTCTTCATTCAAAATCATCTTGGTATTATTAGCTGTATCGGTCACATGTAATGTATACCTTTTCCCTGCTTCGAAATTCACTTGCGTTTCATACAAAACTATTGAGTCCCTACCATCATCTATACGATAAGGAAGCCCCACCTGAACCTTAATATTACCAGCCTTATATTTCAAAAAATCAGGCCGAGAATCCCCTCTTGTATTATAACCACCACCCGGAAATGGCTCTCGACCCCTGATTAGCGAAGTAACCCGTTGTCCATCAAATTTAACATACATATAGCGATCATCAGGATAAATTGAAGCCATATTTATTTTAACGATAACATCACTACTACCCAAGAACTCCACTTGACCGAAGTCTTGAATAGATTTTTTACAAGCGACCATTCCGAATGCCGCAAGCCCAAAAAATATAGTTTTATATAAAAATCTCATAATGTTCAATCTATTTTCATCAATTCTCAGCAGTAACAAACCAGGTTGGTTTAGTAATATATTCAGGTTCCAATGCGCCCCAACGATCCAATTCTTTTTCATTCCAGACATATTCTGAATTATAACGCGGTCGCACCCTGTAACAATAATCATTATAAGTAAGCTGACTGCCACTTAATGGAATATACTGTCTAAAGACATCTGGACTGTAACGATATTTCCTAAGATCACACCATTGCTCTAAACCTCCCCATCCCCATTGCACAATATATTTCTGTCCCATAATATCAGCCAAAGTCAAGTCCGCAGCAGATTTTGCAACTTCCCCTCCTTCCAGATAAGCCTTCATATCATTCAGCGAAATCGCAACTTCTTTGTTATCTATATATTTATTCACAAAGTTCATATGTGCCACAATTCCTTTTTGATAAGCATCATAAGCTCCAGATTTGTCTCCTTTAACAAACAGCGCTTCGGCTTTCACCAATTGCAATTGCGCATGTGTCATTAAGGGAAAATCGACCGTATTTCTAAAGATAAATTTCCCCTGATAGGTATTGTTGACAAATTCTCCAAGAATATTTGGCACGGTACTATTTGTAACATTTGGCTCCCCGCCGATATAAATACTATCCCTCACATTATTTATCATCAGCATGCGGGACAAACGAGGATCAGTAGATGATTTTGGATTCTCAATTGGCGTACCACGAAGTCCTCCCGTAAGGTAACTGACAATAGGCTTCCCTGCACGGTTATAATAGGAAGTTGTATAGATCCCAAACAAAGCACTTACCACATTCGCATTCGCAGACTTATCTCCAGTAAACTTGACTCCTGCATCGTCTGCGATAGATTGAAAGGACAGGTCAACAAATTTTGCCACAGAATCGGCATATTTACTTTTAAAATCCTGCTTATTGACCAAATGAATATATTGTATCGCTTTCAAACCATACACAAAACGCCGCCACTGCTCCATATTACCCCGATATAAATTATCTCCTTTTATAGAATTCAATGAAGCACTATAATCTATCGGACTCTTTTTATCGAGGTATAACAATGCCGAATCACACCATTGCCTTACTTTTGCATAGACCTCCGGCTGGTCATTGTATTTGAACGAAAGTTGGTTTGAGCGAAATGCCTCATCTAGGATAACCGGCCCATGATAGTCCGTCAGAGATTGGTACCCCCAAGCTTTTATCGCATAACCAATCGCCGCATACTCATATTTTTCATTCTCCAGCGCATCTTTTATCATACGCTCCAGATTCAATCCCAGATCAAAATATACCATACGCCACATGACACCCCCAACATCACTTCTTTCCGGGAAACCGTGTTTTTCCCAAATTTTGGAAGAAACATCACTACTCCCACCAAGAATTGTCTGATTAAATTTATTCATCTGACGCTGATCCTGCGAATATCCACTTGCCATTTGTGCTATAATAGGCGCTAATAACAACTCAGCTTTCACCAACTGAGGATTAGACGGATTTTCATTTATATCCAGGTATTTTCTGCAACCACTCATCAGCATGAGTACGGCAACAACGATTATATAGAAACGTTTACGCATCTCTTTTTCCTCCTATAATTTTAAAGTAAGACCAAAGTTAAAACCCCTAGGTTTCGCCATGTTTCCAAAGTCGATACCATAACCACCAATACCACCTAAGCCAGGGGTATTCATATTACTTTCAGGATCTAATCCTGTATAATTTGTAAACAAAAAAACATCAGTAGCTGTAAAAAACACGCTAAGACCAGCTTGTGCTCCAATTTTTCGTGTCAGATGCTTCGGCAGGTTATACCTCAACGTAACATCACGTAAACGCACCGTATAGATATCCTTTTCTATAAACATCTGCGGCTCTGTATTGACCGTATAATACCCAGAAGAAGAATAAGGAGTCACAGCAATCCGATTGATTGTTGGATTTTCGCTATTCTGCAAACCATCCTCCAACACCCCTGCAATCACCCTTGGCTCCTCTCTATTCAGCGTTTTAGAGGACATACCATTGATATACAACCTATAATCCAAACCATTCAATACATCTCCACCTTTCCGCCAGTCCCACAAAAATGTAAGGTAAAAATCTTTATAGGTTAATTTATTGACTATTCCAAGCGTAAAATCAGGGATTCGATCTCCAATAGGATAATAACGATCCGTACCCGCTATTGGCAAGCCTGTTTGCGCATTGATCAAAACATCTCCACGATCATTTCTTTTGAATCGAGTGCCCGTCAAAGTACCGATACTATATCCAGGAACCACGCCAGAGCGAACACCACCCAATACCTGCGTATCCGATTCATAAAGCTCCGGAAGGTCCTCCGCCAGCGACAGCACCTTACCTTTATACTGTGTAAAGTTGAACGTTAGATCCCATTTTAAATTATCCCTACGGATCGGGTTAATCGTTGTCTGCAATTCCGTACCATAAGTTTTCACCTCGCCTCCATTCATCATGCGCAGTACAAATCCGGAACCATAACTCAATCTAGGCATAATAATCTGGCCGGTACTTAACCGATTAAAATAACTAAAATCAAAGGTCAACCTACGATCCAACAACGCCAGCTCTAAACCTGTTTCAAAATCCCTCGTTTTTTCCGCCTTCAGATTAGGATTCCCGCCATTGACGCCATAAGCAAACCCGCCCCCTGTCGTATTCTTTGGTTCAAAATTTGAGAGTGTATAGTAACTCTTATAAGGCGCTTTTCCTGTAGTACCTACTGAAATCCGATACTTTCCATTGGTCATCCAAGAAACCTTATCCTTGAAAAAATCCAGATCAGTAAAATTAAAAGCTAATGAAGCAGAAGGATAGGCAAAATATGGATTATTAGGCATCATACGCGAGGCCGCATCCAAACGCCCCGTCAAATTCAGGTAAACCATATCGTTTAAATATCCAAATCCGGTCTGCGCCATAAATCCTACTGTTCGAAAATTTGCTGCAGCACTCCTTACGAGTCTTGAACTTGGAAATGTATTATTAATACTATAAAAATCTGGATCATAGAAATCCTCACCATATTGTGAATTTGTCAAAAAGTCATAGTCTTTAAATTCAGCACCTAGATTTGCACGAAAAGAAAAATCCTTTGATAAATTCTTTTTTACATTTGCCATGAACGAGCCCGAAAGAATACGTCCGTTTACAGTGTATTCATTAATAGAACCATTCCTCATAGCCGTACTGGAACCAGAACCCGAAAAAGATTGTGGATGGTACACACTCTGCCCTAGTGTATTTGAAAAATCGATACCGATAATCCCATTCAAGCTCAACCAGCTGTTTGCACGATAGGAGATATTGGAGGTCGCAAGCACACGATTAACGACGTCATACGCTGTATTCCGATAAACATCCCAAAAAGGATTATCTCTTTCATTAAAAATATCGGAATTATGAAGCACCCGATTGCCTTTATCATCTATCCAATCACGTACATCAAAAATCGGATTGAAACTCATTAATGTCATCAGATAGCCAGAAGCCCCCCGTCTAACCTTATCATTTTTTGAATAAATATAATTCAATGAGGTATTGAACTCTAATTTATCACCAAACTTAGCCGTGCTGTTTAACCGCGTTGAAAAACGTTTATACAAGGTATTGGGTACCACACCAGTATTGTTATTATATTCATTTGACCAGCGATAAGTTACTTTTTCGGTCCCTCCTTCAAAAGCCAAACTATGTTTTTGGTTATAGCCTGTGGTGAAGAAATTTTTCACATTATCTTCATAGATATGAACACCTTCGGGATAGCGCGGACCAAGTGCAGTCGACGCTGTTCCATCATAGGAGCCATTCAACCCTTGCGCATACACATACTGTCTTTCAGGAAATTTATTAACGCTTTCAACACGTCCCGAGAAGGTATAATTCGCAGTAAACTTGCCAGCTTTTCCTTTTTTTGTGGTAATTAAAATTGCGCCACCAGCACCTTGACTACCAAACTGAGCTGTAGCTTCAGGCCCCTTCAAAACGGTATAGGTCTCGATATCATCTGGATTGATATCCATAGCTCTATTGGAATAATCCAAACTCTGGTTAGCCCCATTACTTGCAAGATCATTCTCATTGATGGTAGAATTATTGATCGGTATCCCATCTACAACAATAAGTGCATTATTATCTCCTGATATGGATGCAAACCCTCTAAGTACAATTTGCGCGGAAGCACCGGGCAAACCACTTGTACTATTAATAGATAAACCTGGGACACGACCTTGGAGGCCTTGAAAAAAGGATTCCCGTTGGGTATCTGAGACATCCTCACCAGAAACAATTGGCGTTGAATACCCTAAGGACTTTCTATCCCTCTTGATACCATAGGCAGTCACGATGACCTCGTCTATTGCAGCACTGTTATCAGAGAGAACAACATTAATTACCGATCGACCCTGAATATTCTCTTCGGTAGACGTATAGCCTACAGATCGAAAAATCAATGTCGCACCGTCACTTACTGTAATTTTGTAAGCACCGATAGAACTGGTAGCAGTTTGCGTGTTCTTTCCTTTTTCTTGAACAGTAACGCCTTTTAACGCTTCACCTTTTGTATCAGTCACTTTACCTGTAATGACTTTTTGGGAAAAAGCAGTACAGTACATACATAGTAAGCTCATTAGCAAGAGCAGACTTCTTTTCATACTTAAACAATTTAATTCGTTAACTAGGTTTTATAACTTTAAAACTCCCCTTCCCAGCAAGTAGCTTAGATTGGGAAATTTCTCAAATCCTCAATTATTTACAAAATGAATCTCAGGCAAAATATTGGTTTATATATTTCTTTAATCAAATATAGCATAAAAACGCATATATTAAAACAAAAAAATAGTTTTAAAACGCGCAATAACGAAAAAAGCCGAATAAACAGGATTTATTCGGCTTAATAACGTAAAAAAATAACCTACGGCATTTTATTTAATTGCAGATCAACTAAACGTCCCCTCAGCGCATGCATAAATTTATCTCCTGGATCATCTTTACCAGTGATATATTTAGGATCAGTTTCCTTCCACCAGGAAGTTTTTTTAAAGCGTTGATATTCATGGTGCCCGATCACATATTCAATAGCATATTTTTTACGAAGGTAACGGATCAGTTCTTCATTTGCTTTCAACTGCGCATCCGTCAAAGGATTCTGGCGGCTGCCTATATTTTCGATACCAATTGCACAATAATTGAGACCAATAGTATGTCGGGCAAAGATAGTATCGGGCAGAAATTGATAGATTGTTCCATCACGGTCGATTACAAATTGAGAAGATACATTCAAGGGACTCGCCTTTGTCAGTTCAGGTCTGCCCGGCAGTTTCACAGGATTGAAGGTGTTGAATGTTGCTTTCACACTGTTGTTAGCCGTCCAATGCACAACAACCATCTTAGGCTGTATCGTTGGTGTAGCTTGACTTAGCCCATGTCTATTTTTCAGATAATCCAGAGACAGCTGTATGCGCTCTTGATTCCAGGTGATAGGCTTTTGAACAATCTTGGGTGATTGAGCAAATAAAACTGTCACAAACAGACAGTGAACAAATAACAAAAAAGGTCTCATCATACAAATCTAACAATTTTAACATTTAGACCAATAAACACGACAGCAGTAAAAAGGCTTGAAGGAAAACTTCAAGCCTTTAAAAAGATAAATTCAATATTATTTCTTATCCCAAAACACTGGTTTAGCCGTATAGGTTACATTCTGCACATCTGGATCTGCAGCAATCACTTGAGCGTAATTATATTGAATCCCATATGTGGGCACGTTAAATCGTCTTGGCCATAAATCTTGAGTAGGAAACGCAACTGTATACGCAAAACCAGGACGAATAAAACCTTTATAAATACCTTGAGTTTCGTTATAGGCACCGGATGCATCCGTACAATAATCCAAACGTCTTACATCATTGAACATTTCAGGCGAATAGGATAAAGCAATGTATTTTTGAATCATTATATGGCTCAATGTCAACACATTTACATCTTGAACAACAGATGAGCTCGCTAAAAATGCGACAGAATTAACACCAAGCAAGTCACAATGTGCTTTGATGCCATCTTTATATGCTTGAAGCGCTTGAACTTTATTTCCCTGTCTAAAATAAACCTCCGATTTGACAAAGAACATTTCAGCATTAGTCAACAAAAGACCTTTTGCGCTTTTAGTTGTATACCAAGTTCCGGTACTTGTAGCAGAAGATCTTAAAGCGCCATATTTAGGCTCAGAAGAAGGAAAACCATTAGCAGATAAAGTCGACAGATCTACCCCCGCTGTACGAGACTGAGCACCATTTGTGATAATATTAGGTATCAATAAGGAAGCCCGGGGATCCTCTACATTATTATTTCCTTTCGGTGCACCAGTATAGTTATTCAAGATATAATTGAGATACAACTGACTTAAACGATTTGTATTATTATTCGCATATTGCAATGAATTTGTTGCGGCATTCCCTGAAACAGCTTCATCCTGATATTGGTATATAGCAGATTCGGCCGTCGTTTTAGGCGCTTTTTCAATATTTGCCAATATTGCAGTCGGATCGTATTTATTAGTTTTAGACAAATGATTTAACATTCTTACCTTTAAACCATAAGCCAACTTAATCCACTTTTGAACATCCCCTCCATACAGATAATCTCCCTTTGCAAGCTCAGGAGCTCCTTCATTTTGACTTTTTTGCAAATATTCGATCCCTAGATCCAATTCCTTCAACGCTTTTTCATAGATATATTCACCTTGATCATATTTAGGCGTCATATTTCCCCCAACAAATGCCTCATCATAGGGAACCATTCCATACATATCCGCTAGGTTAGCAAAACCCCAAGCCCACATGACTTTTCCCACGCCATAATAGTGATTCGCTCCAGCTTTCTCCGCTGCTTTTAACATATCAGGGATATTCACCGCGCAATAGACATACCACGATTGATAAGGCCAGTTAATGGATGCACTGGTAATATTCCACTGCGTCAAATTCCAGTTATTAGCTGAATTATTGGCCGAAACAAGTTGTTGCGATAAAATTGCGCCCCGAGTTCCTGCACTCTCATAACCGTCCACAAACTGAGCTAAAATTGGAGGAAGCCTAAGATCGGCAGTGGGAACAGAAGTATTTGGATTATTCGGATTATCATTTACATCCATCCAGTCTTTACATGAAGTAATCAAAGCCCCGCCAATCGCTATAAATAACAATATTTTACTTTTCATTCTATTAGAATTTTAAATTAACACCAAACGTCACACTCTTCGTATTAGGCACCCCAGCATAATCCACCCCAACAGAACCGGAGCCCCTTACACCAGCACCAGCAGCGCTGACCTCTGGATCCATACCTGAATAATTCGTAAACAACAATAAATTAGTCGCATTCAGTGTAAAGTTCGCCCCCTTGATCCACTTCACGCTCTGGAAGACAGAACTTGGCAAATCATAAGACAAGTTAACAGAACGTAAACGCAACCAGTTCACTGTTTCGACAAAATTCGCGGTTTGTTGTGCATAGATATTTTGATAATAATATTGGTCTAAAGTAATCTCCCGCGTAACTTGCTCGAGTTGTTTTGTTGCCGGATTAGTAGCAACCCCAGTTAGCAACATTTTATCACCTCTATTTTCAGTATTTTTACTCAGACCGTAGTACGCTAGCTGATATTCTGTTCCATTCAATATATCTCCCCCTTTTCTAAAATCAAATAAAAACGAAAGGTTCCAATTTTTATATGTGAAACTATTATTCAATCCGCCCAAGAATTTAGGTTCACGATTTCCAACCTGATAAGTTGCATTCCCATCCGATGACGGATATCCTGTAGTCCAATCTAACAATAATTCACCATTTTCATTTGTTCTCCATTTTTTACCACTTATCCCCATGAAGTCACCATCATTAAAGGAAGCTGCTTTACCATCAGCAACCTGAACATCCGTTACATATAATATGGATAATCCTCCAGGTAAAGCATTTACTTTGCCTTTATTATGAGACATATTCAATGCTAGATCCCACGAAAAATTTTCTCTTTTTATTGGTGTAGCATTGATTGTCAGCTCTAAACCTTTATTCTGCAAATTACCTGCATTTACATATTGAAAGATACCCCCAGTAGCATTATCAACTCTTGGAGACAGGATCTGATCCACGGACTTATTATTGTAATAAGTAAATTCAACACCCAAGCGATTGCGCAAAAATTTCAAGTCAGTACCGATCTCAAAAGATTGTGTTTTTTCAGGCTTAAGATTAGAATTCCCTAAAGTCCATGAGTTACGGAAACCTCCTCCTATAGTATTCTGTGGAATCTCAAGATAAGAGTTTGTTTGATAAGCTGGCGCATCCTTACCTACTTCTGCCCAAGAAGCCCTTAACTTACCATATGTAAAAACATCATTTTTTGGCAGTAATTCAGAAAAGATCAAGCTTCCACTAAAAGAAGGATACATAAAAGACCTGTTTTGCACCGGCAAGGTAGAAGACCAGTCATTCCTCAGCGTCGCACCTAAGTACGCAAAATTTTTATAGCCAACCTTAAAATCTCCGAATACCCCCAATCGGCGGATTTGGGTCAGGTTATCATAAACAAATTTGTCTTTATCGGCCGCATTATTAAACGCATAAAAGTTCGGCAAAATAAACCGTTGCGCTTTAGTCGCATTAGTTTTAGTATTTAAGTCTTCTGTAGCAGCCCCCAGTAATAAACTCAAATCCCAATCTTGGGCCACTACTTTATGCGCATTCAGCAAGAAGTTATGGTTTGTAAACGTATACTGGGTAACATTCTGTGACAACATCCCTTTTTGATATTGTTCCACAACAGATGATCCCGCTGAAATTTTTGAAGTATAGGTTGAGGTATAATTATCCAATCCTAACCGATAGGTAAAATCTAACCAATCGGTGAATTTAGCATTCGTATAGAAAGTTCCCAGAAACCTGTTTGTTTTATCCGTTTGCGGATTCATATTAACAGTCCAATACGGATTATCAATATTTGCTTCCAGGGAGATCGCGGGAAGCAATAAATTTTGACTACCGTCAGCGTTCTGCCAGTTCTTCATATTAGCATTACGTGGATAAGCAATAATAGATTCCAAATAACCATTACCTCCTGTTCCCCACAGCCCCGTCCCAGTCAATGTTTTAGTTGTTTTACTCTGTGAGAAAGCCGCATTACCTCCAAAAGTCATTATCCCTAAACGCTGTTCTCCGTTTAAACGAAAGTTTGTTCGATCATAATCTGTTGTCGGAATAATTCCCGTCTGTTTGAGATTACCTCCTGACAAATAAAAGTTACCATTTTTATTACCACCGGTTACATTAAAATTGTTGTCATAGGTATAACCAGTCTTAAAGAAGTCACGTAAATTATCATAAACTGTCTCACCATCAGCAAATTTATTCCCCCAAGAAAAGTTACTATTTGGATCGACAGTTCCGGACAAACTAGTCCCCTGTTTGTAAATTCCTTGTTGTTTCGGTAATTTATTTACCCAATTTGCACTTACACGCGAGTTTACCCCTATTGAAACGGCACCATCTTTACCTTTTTTTGTCGTAATCACTATCGCTCCGGCCGCTGCTCGAATACCGTACAAAGCCGCCGCAGTCGGCCCTTTGAGAACAGAGATAGATTCAATATCTTCTGGATTTATATCCATCGCCCTATTTCCTGAGGTTGTCGAAATATTCGTTGAACCATCAAATGCAGACATATCTCCGACACCTGTCGAATTGTCTATCGGCATACCATCAATGACAAATAAAGGTTGATTATCTCGCTCTAGGGAAGTTCCCCCACGGATAATAATAGAAGCTGAAGCTCCCGGGGCGCCCCCAGAATTCGTAATATTTAAACCAGCAATCTTTCCATTTAATGAATTGATTACATTCGGATTCTTATTCTTCATCAATTCATCCGACTTGATATCCTGAACAGCATAACCTAAGGCTTTCTTCTCCTTCTTAATCCCCATTGCCGTGACAACAACCTCCTCTAAAGCTTCTTCACTGCCTGACAAAGCAATATTGACAGTAGCATCCGTACCAACAGCTTGTTGTTTTTCTTTAGAACCCACAGCCCTAAAGATCAAAATATCCCCGGGCTCGGCTTTAATCGTAAAACTTCCATCTGGATTAGTTTGTGTGCTGACAGGTTTACCTTTGATGCTGACAGTAACATTTGCCATAGACCCACCATCTGAGGCATTCGTCACCTTACCTGTAATCGTTTTGGTCTGTGCCCATAAACTGGTAGATAGCATCACTCCTGAACAGAATAAGAGTAATTTTTTATTCATGGTATTTAGTTAGTTGTTAATAACTGATCATAACGGGAGGTTCCAGCCCGAGGTTTACACCAATTATAATACAATACTATAAAAAGCAGTTTAGTTATGCAAGTTTATGCATAAGTATTTGAAAAAGAATTAAAAATAATCGAACTACCGCATCCTCAGACAGCAAAACACCCCAGCAATACACTTAAAAAACACATAAAAACGCAAAATATAGCAAGAAAATTACAAAACAGCATAGACAAGCTGTTTAAAATCCTATATTTATATCAAATAAGACCACGATAGGCATTCTATTGGCTTAAAATCTGAATTTATGATAAAACACTTACTAACCAGCAAAGCACCTTATCGCTATTATGCGCTTTTAATGCTGCTCGGAGCAAGCTCCGCCGCATTAGCACAGCAAAAAAATTACACGATCAAAGGTAAAGTGACAGATTCCCGCACCGGACAATCTGTCCCCGGAACAACCATTAAACTCAAAGGAACTAACCAGTCCGTTAGCACCAATGCCAATGGAGAGTTTACATTAACCACATCCATCAATCCTGGAAAGTACGATCTTGTATTATCCAATGTAGGCTATGCTCCGACTACGACCAGTATCGAGCTAGGAAACCAGACAACCCTTACCCTCGCTCCAAGTCTCCAAGAGGATTTAGTGCGGATGAATGAGGTAATTGTTATCGGTAATGCTGTTGGAACAAGCCGTAAAGTATTAGGTAATGCCGTATCGACCGTCAACGCCAAGGATATTGCCAATAGTAATGCAACCTCCATTGACCAGGCCTTAACCGGAAAAGTCGCCGGCGCACTAATCTCTCAAAACTCCGGGAACCCCGCCGGCGGTATCAGCGTGCAATTACGCGGCCCTAGTTCCATCGTTGGGAGCGGCAGTCCACTGTATATTGTGGATGGTGTTATTGTCAACAACTCTTCTGCGGAGCTATTGGACCTAGGTGGATATAGTCAAAACAGATTGGTCGACATCAATCCGGCTGACATTGAAAACTTTGAGATTATCAAAGGTGCCGCAGCGGCGGCCATCTATGGATCCCGGGCCAGCAATGGTGTCGTGCTGATTACAACAAAAAAGGGAAAAGAAGGAAAACCTACTTTTACCTTTAGCTCAAGCCTGAAAACCTCTTCTTTACGAAAAAAACTTCCGTACAACACCTATAACAAAACATTTGTCAATACAACCGCTACCGATCTGACGCAAACTGATGTCACAAGATACGATTACCAGGACAAAATCTTTCAGACCGGTATTGGTACAGATAACAACATGTCTATTTCAGGTGGAACCGCCGGCACAAAATACTATATCAGTGGCACTTACCTCAATAACCAAGGAATTATTAAGAATACGGATTTTACCCGTGGTGGACTCCGCGCTCGTTTGGACCAGGATCTCAACTCCTGGCTGAAACTTGGTGCAGGGATGAATTATGTGTATAGCCATTCTAACGAAATGCCCAATGGTGGCATGACCGAGGCTTATGGTGCATTAACCGGGTTTATCTTCAGCAATAATTTTATTAATCCCGAAAAAGACCAAAATGGGAAATACCCTTCCACAACACCTGTCGCTGTTGTAAAACGTACCAACCCATTAGAAGCGATTAACAACTTCAAGTTTGCACAACGCACAAGTCGCTTTATCGGAAATCTTTCCTTACAAGCAAATCCGCTCGAGGGCTTAACATTAAATTATGTGCTTGGTTTTGACAACACCAATTCGCTCGGGACAGCCTACATCCCACCAGGGAACACAACACCATCTTACGAGCAGGGCTACGCACAGCGTGCAGATATCAGCACCTTCATGCTAAACAACGATTTCAACGCCTCCTATCAGACAAAGATTGGAGACTGGCTGGAGTCGACTTCCGGTGCGGGTCTAACTTTTCAAACTGAAAAAAACATGTCGACCAACATGAAGGCCACACAAATGGGATATGGCGGTGAAACAGTCAATAATGGCGTCGTTGTACCGACAGAACTCCGCTCCGATATGAATATTTTCGGTGCCTTCTTCCAACAGACATTCGGGATCAAAGAGAAACTGTATCTAACAGGTGCTATTCGCTATGATATGTCCTCTGTTTTTGGGAGCGAGAATCGTAGCCAATTCTATCCAAAGGTAAGCGGAAGCTATGTCTTATCCAATGAACAATTCTGGCAGAATTCGGCCATCAACAATGTTTTCTCAAGTTTTAAGATCCGGGCCTCTTATGGTCAATCGGGAAACCTTACCGCATTGAGCCCCTTCAGTAGATACACCAACTATTCGCCGCTGAACACTGGCGGCATTAATGGAATTATTCCCACGGACCTCATGGGCAATGAAGGTGTAAAACCCGAACGTCAGGAAGAGTTCGAAGTAGGGACAGACCTCAGCATGTTCCATGATCGTTTAGGGCTAGAGTTTTCCTATTATCGAAAAAATGTCAAAGACCTCCTTATGAACATCAACTTGACACCTTCCACAGGTTATATGTCCCAATACGCAAACATTGGAACAATGACCAATCGGGGAATGGAGCTCTTATTACGAGGTGTCCCTATCCTAAAAGAAAACTTTAAATGGAATATTACGGCTGTTTACTCCCATAACAAAAACGTCGTCAATAATGTCCCAGGAGGAATATTAATGTACAGTGCCGGATTCGGACAAGTTGCAGCAGTCAACGGATCCCCCTTGGGTGCCTTTTACGCAACTTATTTTGCCCGCAATGAGGATGGATCCATTTATCACAATGCTGCTGGCCTTCCGACAACAGCCAAAGTTGGAAAAGACAACAATGGTGTCCCTACAGGCGCCACACTTAAAAAAGTCATTGGCGACCCTAATCCAGACTGGACTGGATCCTTGATCAACGAAATCAATGTCGGATCAAAATGGACTTTTAGAGCTCAATTGGATGCCGTCGTCGGACAGGATGTCTTTAATTTCACCAGACGTGTCGGTGACCGTGACTTATATGGTGGTCTTGCAGGTTATGAACCAGAGCTACGTGGCGAAGTCCCCAAAGGCACCTCCGCAGCATTATTCTCCATTATGGAAAACTGGATTGAAAAAGGATCCTTTGTCAAAGTAAGAGAAGTGTCCGCATCTTACAATTGGGCACGTCCAAACTCAAAGATTAAAAATATCCGTTTTTCTCTTGCTGGCCGCAATTTATTCTCTTTCGACAATTATAGCGGCTGGGATCCTGAAGTTAATGCTGCAGGCCAGAGCAATGCTGTCCGTGGATTCGATTTCGTTGAAGTCCCACTACCAAGACAGGTTATTGCAGGAGTTAATCTAACATTTTAACTTAACAATTTAGGATAACCATGATGTTTAGAGACCCTCGAATCGTTGAATTAATAAAACCATTCGCAGGTATTATATCATCCTTAAAAAATATCTCAATGAAAAAGATTTTCAACTATAAATTATTCCTATTTGCAGCACTGGCCATGAGCCTTAATAGCTGTAAAATGGATGTCCCAAATATAAATCAACCAAGTGGAAGTGCTGTTCCAACAACTCGGGAAGGGATTATTGCCATTAGCGCGGGTTTACAGATGTACTATTCGACAAATGGGATAGCCGCAACTTATTTTTACCCCGCAGTCACAGCGCGTGAACTCAAAGGCGTTGCCACATTTACCAACACGTTAGAACTCGAAGCAGGGGGCACCGAATTACCCACTGCAAACGGAAATATTCTGACATTATGGTCCAGTATGCAAAAACTCCTTGGTATGAGTGAAAGCGTGCTGAACAATGCTTCTTCTATCAGCACCTTAACGGGCGGAACACTATCTGGCACATTGGCAAATGCTCATTTATACAGAGCAATAGCGCTTGGCGCACTGGCAACAAGTTTTGAGAAAGCGAATACACAGACTCAAAAGGATGGCAAAGTAGCCTTCGTTGATAGACAAGCTGTTCTTGCGGAAGCAATCAAATCCTTGAACACGGCAATTGCCCTGGTGCAACAAACTCCTATATCATCGGAATTTACATCGACGGTAACCGGCTCAACCATTAACTTGCTGAATTGCCTACACGCCTTCAATGCTCGCTTCAACCTCATGGCCGGAAATTACCAGCAGGCCTATAGCGAAGCTAACCTTGTTGATTTAACGAAGAAAAGTACGTTCACCTATACAGCAATAAGTGTTAACCCCCTTTGGAATCAAACCAGTATTTTGAAATATTACGTTGTTAGGGAAAACTTAGGCCTCCCGACAGGTCTATTTGAAACTGGCGATAAACGTCTTGACTTCTACACTAAACTTAATGGCGCAACACTCCAGCTTAAAGGCTTTTCGGAGACACAGAATGGAGAAGTTCCCGTTTACTTACCCGACGAAATGAAACTGATCAAAGCCGAAGCCTTATTACGCAACAACGGTTCATTGACCGAAGCACGCGATCTGATCAATGAAGTTCGTACTCAAACGGCTAGCGATCTATTCAATGTCAATGCCGGGCTGCCCGCATATGCTGGAGCCATCAACAAAAATGATCTACTGCTCGAAGTCTATAAACAACGCTGTGCAGAATTATTTATGTCAGGCTTACGACTGGAAGATAGCAGACGGTTTGGTCGCCCTGCCCCACCGCAAAACACAGCGGAACGCAACCGGAATTTCTATCCTTACCCGGATCAGGAAAGAATCGGTAATCCGAACACACCTGCAGATCCAGAAATCTAAAAAAATAGCGGGCTATCACAACAAGATAGCCCGCTATTTTTTTAATGCAATCTTGACATCATAATGCGCCCTGATATAAGCCTGTTGCTCTAGGGAGTCCCGCTCCAGATCATGAATCGCACGATCACGTTCTTTATCCACCTCCATCTTTACTACACAGCGATAAAATCGAAACACGTCTTTCTCATTCTCTAAAATCAACCGAGGTACCCGCGCAGGTTTACCCGTTTCATCTTTAGCGACCATGGTAAAATAAGAGGAATTGCAATGTTTTGTTTCACCCGTTTGGATGTTCATCGCCTCCACCCGAATCCCCACCTCCATAGACGAATTGCCCACGTAATTAACCGAAGCGATCAAGGTCACCAACTCCCCCACCTCAATCGGCTTCAAAAAATCAACCTTACCAACAGAAGCCGTCACACAATAATGTGCCGAAAACTTAGAGGCCACCGCAAAGGCTATTTGATCCATCAAGGACAAAATATAGCCTCCATGGATCTTTCCGCCAAAATTGGCATTGGATGGTAACATCAACTGTGAAATTCGGATCACCGAATCACTAACGGTTTTATATATCTCTTCCATATCCCTAAATTTACCCTAGACAGATTGAAATTCAAAACAAAATCACTGTGTTTCAGCAAATCCCACTATTTCTGATCAAAAAAAGACAAATCATCCCCGATCAACCGAAATGATATCCGAAGATGAGGGTTTAACTATGCACAAAAGAAAAGAGGGCTATCTGAACAGATTCAGATAGCCCTCTTTGAAGTCATATAAAAATACCGCTATTTTACTTTTTCAGCAATATAAGGACTTTCATTGCTCAAACGGTCGATCGCTTTAACCGCAACATATTGCAATTTTTTATTATTCAATGTCGTCGGCACATCTTTCGTTGTTACGCCTGGTTCCAAGATCTCATACGTCCATTGACCACCATAGTTCAGGTATAACACCCATTTCGCCACCTGGTCAACTTGTTGATGTTGCCATTTCAAGAAAATATTATTCCCCTGTGGTGTGAGCAATAAGCTGGGTTTCAACAACGGATTCGCATTGAGCCATGGTGTTGTTGGCACCAAGGCTTTAGTTTGATAAGGCCCATCCACAAGCGCCTGCGTCATTGCCGGATTTTTTGTTAGACCAGCTAAACTCCAGTGAATAACACCTTCACGATTATTCGGTAAAAGATCCCTTGCCGCAGCAACCTGATTGACAATCTCCTGTACATATTCCGGACCACGTCTCCCAACAGTATTGATCCCTGGCCAAAGGTGACGACCCATTGTATTTTCACTTTCCCACCATTTCAACAAAGCCGTATAACTTTGCTTTGCCGGTTGGATAGGCCAATAAAGCTGTGGTGCAAAATAATCGATCCAGCCTTTATTCAACCAAAGTTTAGCATCAGCATATAACATATCGTATTGACTTGACCCTTGTATTCCCGCAGGATAACCCGGTTTCCAAATCCCAAAAGGACTGATCCCAAATTTCACAAAGTTCTTTTCCTTTTTGATATCCTTGTAGATGCGTTCGATAAAGGTATTCACGCTGTTTCTTCTAAAATCACCACGCGACAGGGTGCCACCATTACGTTTAAACTCATTATAGCTATCTGAATCCGGAAAGTCCTGGCCACCATTGTATTCAGCATAAGGATAGAAATAATCGTCAAAATGCACCCCATCAATATCATAGCGCTTAACAATATCCATGACCACACGGGCAGCATGATCCTGTGTCGACTGTTTCGATGGGTCAAACCAGTAGTACCCCTGTTTTAATTTCACAACAGATTCAGGCATCTTGCGTGCCATTGAAGCCGAAGTCACTGCACCACCGGCGGTATGGTGCGCACGATAAGGGTTTAACCAAACATGAAGTTCGATTCCCCGCTTGTGTGCCTGTTCAACCCAAAATTCAAGTGGATCATAATAGGGTGATGGCGCCTGACCTTCGGTTCCCGTCAAAAAATAAGACCATGGTTCAAGATCACTTTTATAAAAAGCATCTGCCGAAGGGCGTACCTGAAAGACAACCGCATTAAAATTATTGTTCTTTAAAAAATCCAAAATACCGATCGCTTCCTGCTGTTGCTCAGCAGTACTAAGGTAATTTTTGCTCGGCCAGTTGATATTCGCAACGGAAGCAACCCAGGCAGCACGAAACTCGCGTGGCACAGTTGGAAGTTCAACAACGATATCCTTCTTCTTTTCAACAGCAGGCTGTTCTTTAGTCTCTTTAGTCTCGATTGTATTTTTCATCCGCTCTCTTTTTGGAACCGAAGGCGGATCTTTTTTTACAATTTCAACATTGGTCTTGGTATTAACAGGTTCTTCCTTTTTATTTTTCTTGGATGAACAAGAAGACAAAAGAAAGACTGCCGTAGCTAAAAATAATAAGGAACGTTTCATTAAGCGATAAAGTATAGTGTTTTTTTTCAAAATAACCCCCAAAACTAAGCTAAATTTCAATAGAAAAGAAATTTAGCGTTCTTTCATCCTTCTTAAAAATATATTTCTATCAGATGAAAATCACATCATATAGTCAATTTCAGATTACAAGGTAATCTTCCCGAACAGGCTCATCAATAGCGCAATTCCCCTTTAAAGACAACATGCTCCAACTTGAAATCATCTGTAAACACGATGACATTGGCCATACTTCCTGCATTCAGGTTTCCGATATCGCTTCTTCCTAGTAGATTCGCTGGGTAAGTTGTCGACATCCGGATCGCTTCGTCCAACGGAATACCAACTTGCTCTACACAGTTTCGGATTCCTTCAAATAGGGAAATTGCTGCCCCCGAAATCGTGCCATCCGGCAAGGCGTAATAACCATCATTCAACACATGCGGATAGATCCCCTTATTGCATGCTGCAACAGCGTCAGTAATCATAAATAAACGGTCGCCCATTTGCTTTTTAGCAATTTTCACCGCTTCAAAGCTGACGTGATGTCCATCGACAATAATACTCGAACAGGCTTTGTGATGGTTAAAAACAGCTCCGACCAAACCCACCTCGCGATGATGCAATGGTGACATGGCGTTAAACAGATGTGTGCTTGTCGGAATTCCCGCATCATAGCCATGAGTCCCTTCGGCAAAAGTAGCATTACTATGCCCTGCACTCAGCAACAACTGATACGTTTGCAAATACCTCAGCACCTCATCCGAAATACATTCAGGAGCAATCGTCATCATCTTGACGACCTGCGTTCCCCCCAGCAGATCTTCGATCCGTTCTTTCGTCGGTGTTATAATCAGTTCTTCAGGATGAGCACCTCGTTTTTTTGCATTCAAAAATGGACCTTCCAGATGCAGTCCCAAAAATGCGTCATGATGATAATCCTCAGCAATGCGAATAGCTTCTTTAAATACTGGAATAGTATTCGTCGCCAAAGTCATCATATAAGAAGTCGTCCCTTTATCAATCAATCCATTGGAGATCCGTTCCAATGACGCGAGGCTAAGTTCAGCAGAATAAAGATCCGAACCATCGCCATATAGTTGTAGGTCAACCAATCCAGCACAGATATTGGCACCTTTGACGTCTAGCGACTGATATCCCGCTGGGATATCCTTATCATCGACCGTCCCAGCTATTACCCCACCATCCAAAAGCAATGCTTTATGTGTTATAATTTCATTCCCGGTATAGATCTTACCACCTATTAATGCTGTTTTCTTCATCAAAATATTTTTTTACATTTTTCCTTTTCAACGCTTCAAATGGGATACTTTTCATGCTGAATATATTGACTTACAATCCTCCCAAAAAGCTTCCGATATGAAATTCACTGTAACAATCCGCACTGTAACATCTGTGTCCCTTTCTGTCTTTCCTTTCCTCGTAGGCTTAACAGCAAATTTTACACAGCATGCTTCTATTACTAAAGTTAGGATTTGTCTTCACGCTATCCCAAAGTTTTTACTTTTTAATTTTAACTTTTTAATTTACTGTCGTAACTTAGTTCCATGTACTTTTTCAGAAAGCGCAACGCTGACCGACCAACCAATGGCAGTATCAAAGCCATGCATATCATTAATGCAACGGCTATTATTGTCTTTTTATTGGGGTTGATCTATAAAATATTTTTTTCATCCTAAACAAGCGACCATGTCAAAAAAAGAGATCTTAAATACAGACAAAGCTCCAGCAGCGATCGGCCCCTATAATCAAGCAATCAAAGCGGGAAATACCCTATATGTATCCGGACAGATACCACTTGTTCCTGAAACCATGGAACTGATATCTTCAGGTGTAAAAGATGAAGCACATCAGGTTTTGAAAAATGTGGAAGCCATCTTAACAAATGCAGGATATACATTTCAGGATGTCGTCAAGGCCTCAATTTTTTTAAGTGATATGGGTAATTTTGCTCTCGTAAACGATGTTTATGCCGAATATTTCAAGGATGCACAGCCGGCACGTGAGTGTGTCGCAGTGAAGACATTGCCAAAGAATGTCAATGTCGAAATTTCGGTCATTGCCTGGAAAGATTAATCCGTGGAAAATAATAACGAAACTGTAAGCCGCGGAAAATATCTTTTCGCGGCTTTTTTGGCGCCCTTTATTTGGGGCTTCATGTCCATTCCTGTTCGGTGGATACGCGAATATCCTGCCGAAGACATTCTATATTTTAGGATCGTAACAGCCTTAGCGGTGCTCTGGCTCTATCTCCTATTATTTCAAAGAAAGATGCTGCGTGCAGATATTCAAAAATTCAAAGACCTCCCACGGAACCGCAAAATTCAACAGACCGGTCTCACTATTCTCGCATCGCTATTGATCTTCGGGAATTGGTTTACCTATATCTATGCCGTCAATCACATCAGCATCCAATCCGCGGCATTGGCCTATCTGACCTGCCCATTGATCACCGCAGCAGCAGCCTATTTTATCTTAAAAGAAGAACTGCGCCCCTTGCAAAAGCTGGCCTTGATCATTGCCTTTGGCAGTGTTTGTCTACTCGCCAATGGCTCATTGAATGATGTTTTATGGGCTGCAACCATCGCGACCTGCTATGCTTTCTACCTTATTGTACAGCGTATATCGACAGGCTTCAACAAACTCAACCAGTTGGTTCTCCAATTGAGTATATGTGCATTATTTGTTGTCCCGAAGCTGATCTATAATCACCACGACATCCCCACTGACCCTATTTTTTGGGGTACAATTTTACTGATCGCTGTTGTATTTACCATTATTCCGCTTTTCCTGAGCATGTATGCTTTGATCGGTATTTCCTCAACCACAACAGGTGTATTATTATACATCAATCCAATCATTGCTTTCACATTGGCCGCGACGTATTTTCAGGAACCGGTTCCTTTTGTCAAGTATGTCGCTTATGGCATTATATTGATGGCAATTGTACTTTTCAATAGTAAAATGAACAGTCATTTAAAAAATAAGATATAATATTAAAATAGCATACCCACTGACCAACAGGTTATATCATACGAATCGATAAAAAATATAAAATTCCAGATCCTTAATTACATGCGTTAGGAGCAATTTAAATTAATGCCCCTTCAACAACTAAGACATTTGATTTTATCAATTCGTTTCCAAATCCGTTTTCAATTGTCTAATTTTGACGGAATAGATCTTATCGAAGATACTCATTGGCACAGAGATACTTGATATGACCAGATAACGGAACCATGAATCTACTTACAGAGAAACTTTTTAAACAACATTACCGCATGTTATGCCATTATGCATGGCAATACGTAAGGGATATAGAGCTTTCAAAAGATCTCGTTCAAGATGTATTTACTTCGTTCTACCAACGTCAGATCAACATAAGCCAAGAAGAAAACGAAGATTATTTTAAAAATTATCTATTTATTTCTGTAAAAAATGCCTGTATCAATCTTTTAAAAAAAAGACTGGTGGAGGAAAAGTACTGGAAAGAAAATAGCTTCCAGGAAGATTCCGAACATGTTATCGAATTAAATATTATTCGATCCGAGGTGATGGCTGCCATATATGCTGCAATTGACTCCTTGCCAGAATCCTGCCAGCTAATTTTTAAAAAGACCTATATCGAAGGTTTTTCCAATGCTGAAGTTGCTGAAGAATTAAAAGTTAGCATCAATACCATTAAAACCCAAAAGCAGCGCGGTATGAAAGCCATTAAAGCTAAACTCAATCCAGACTTGATCGCTTTATTTCTGCTATTGATACGCCTATAATTTTTTTTATTTCTTGTCACCCTATTGTTCCGGAAAGATGTATATATATCTTGATGAACCATAGAAAAGAAATTATTTACATACTGACCAAATGTGCGTCAAGCTCCCCTTTATCTGTAGAAGAAGCTAAAATACTGGCTGAATGGAAAGCAAATTCACAGGAAAATGAGCAACTTCATAATGAGCTGACAAATGAAAAAATAAAATCAGCAGAATTAAAATTATTCTCAGAAATTGATGTTGACAGTGACTGGAAGGAGTTAAGAGAGCGGTTGACACCCAAGACTTCTCTACGGTCAACCTTATGGAGAAGGTTATTACCTTATGCTGCCATGCTATATACAGGATTGTTCCTCTATTTAGCGCATTATTACCTAACTCGGACTGAAATGCCATCAGTAGCCCAAATTAAGGGAACACATGATGTGCAAACCGCTACCCAAGGGGCGACACTAATCTTAGCTGATGGCCAGACAATAAAGCTTGACAAAAAAACAAAAATCAACAACAGCCAGGGGTTGACATTAAATGCAACATCCAGCGAACTTCAAATTGCTACGCTTCCGCATAAAGAAACTGATCCCTCTGCCTCCAATGTAATAATCGTACCAAAAGGAGCCTATTACACCGTTGTTTTAGCCGATCACACCAAGGTATGGCTTAACGCGAATTCAAAACTCACTTTTCCAAGCAGTTTTACAACAGATGAAAGACGTATCAAGATAGAAGGGGAGGCATTTTTTGATGTAAGCCACGACGAAAAAAAACCTTTTATTGTGGAAGCGCAGCATACGCAGATACGGGTACTAGGGACCATGTTTAATGTCAACGCGTATACAGATCATATCAGAACATCCTTACAGCAGGGCAAAGTGCAATTGGGATCTAATTATCAAAAAGCCATCTTAGCACCGGGTCAATATGGCGAATGGGATGGTCTTAAATTCAAAATCGCTCCCGCAAACTTAACAAAGGATCTGGCTTGGAAAAACAATGAATTCCGCTTTGAAAACGATGATATTATCCACATTGCCTATGAACTGAGCCGTTGGTATGACGTAAAAGTCAAATTTATCGGCAACATTGATATGAAAAAACAATATTCTGGTAGTATGAGTCGGGATCTTAGCTTAGCTAAAGTTTTAAATGTACTGCAATTTGGAAGCGATTTTGAATTCAAAATTCAGGACAGGGAACTTCTTATCATGAGTAAATAACAAATTATAAACTTTAACAATATACAAATGAATACAAAAACCTAAACCCACAAAAACAGGGATGCTGGTAACATCCCTGTATAAATGTGTAAGTCAAATAAACTGAATAAACTTAACTTAACTAACAAATTTATGAATTACTTCCTAAATAGGAAAGTGATGCCTCCAAACAATTTGAGGTACCGGCTTTTCTATCAAATTATTCGAATTATGAAATTAAGCATCTCCATACTTTGTCTATTTGTCACCGCTGTAAGTGCAAACAGTTCTGCCCAAAAAATAAGCTTACAGCTGAAAAATGCCAATTTGAGGCAAATCTTAAACGAGGTAGCCAGACAATCGAACTTGAAGATTTTTTATAGCGAGGATTTAGCGCGCTCAGGAAACGATATCAATATTTATGTCCAAAACAAGGATGTCCGGGAGATATTAGATGATGTTCTCAGTAAAAAAGGGCTTCAATACAAAATTATGGATGGCACCATCACGATTGGGAATAAGCAGAATTACGTAGCGACTGCTGATATAAAGCAGCAACCTCCAATAAAGGGTCTTATAAAAAACTCGAAAGGCGAACCTGTTGCTGGCGTTTCGATATTAATAAAAGGCAGCAATGTAGGCACCACAACAGATGCCCAAGGCCAATTCAGTATCAATGCAGCAAATAATGCCACGCTGATCATTAAATTTATTGGATATACGACCAAAGAAGTCACTGTAAAGGACGGAAAAAACATCGTTGTTACCCTAGAACTTGCCGATCAAACCCTAGATGTGGTAGATGTTGTATCTACAGGCTATCAAAATATTGACCGTAAAATGTTTACAGGAGCAGCCACACGGGTCAATGCCAAAGATGTTGCGCGTGCGGGAGTGCCTGATGTTTCACGTATGCTCGAAGGACAAGTTGCTGGTGTGTCTATTCAAAATGTATCGGGGACATTTGGAGCCGCCCCAAAGATAAGAGTTCGCGGCGCGACATCCATCTCTGGTGACAACAAACCTTTATGGGTTATCGATGGAATTATCTTAGAAGATATCGTCAATATTTCAAACGAAGCATTATCTTCTGGTGACCCAAATACCTTAATTGGCTCTTCTGTAGCAGGACTAAACCCAGATGATATTGAGTCTTTCAACATCCTAAAAGATGCTGCCGCAACAGCCATGTACGGCGCTCGGGCCATGAATGGGGTAATCATCGTAACAACTAAAAAAGGTCGTAATACAGATGGGGCGCCACAGCTCAACTACAGTACAACAATGAGTACTTACACCAAACCCAGATACGAGCAGTTCAACATGATGAACTCAGGCGAACAGATGAATGTATTGTTAGAGATGGAGCGTAAAGGCTATTTAAGCCATGCCGCATCAAAAAATTCCAAAGACGGAGGCATATTCAACAAGATGTACGATCTAATGTATGAATACGACCCGATCAACGATTCTTTCAAGCTTCGTAATGATGTGAAGAGCCGCCAACAATTCCTAAAACGTTACGCAGATGCAAATACAGACTGGTTTGACGTCCTTTTTAAAAATTCACTGATGCAAGAACACTCGCTAAGCTATTCATCAGGTAATTCCAAATCGCAAACCTACGCCTCGACCAGTTTCATGAACGACGGCGGCCAGACTGTAGGTGACAAAGTGAAACGCTTTACAGCCAACTTGCGCACAAATTTCAAACTAAGTGACAGATTTAGCGCAGAGCTCCTTTTTAACGGATCGATACGTGACCAACGTACCCCCGGAACCTTGACACGCGGTGAAAACACATCTACCGGCGGATTTTCCCGAAACTTTGACATCAATCCATATTCCTATGCGATGAATACCAGCCGCCTGATGACACCGTATAACGAAGATGGCAGCCTAGAATATTTCAGAAGAAATTTTGCTCCCTTCAACATCCTGAACGAATTAGAAAACAATTACATCGAACTGGGTTTAAATGAGCTGAAAGTACAAGCTGGATTTAAATACAAAATACTGCCACAGTTGACCTACTCTGCTGACGGATCATACCGTTATGCTTCAACTTTCAGAAAGCACTATGTCATGGAAAACTCGAATATGGTATTGGCCTACCGCGCACATGGCAATGACCCTTACATTATGGAAAATAACCCATTCCTATTCCGAGATCCGAATCTTCCCAGTGTAGCATTACCTTTTGTAACATTGCCTGACGGCGGCTTTTATAATGTAAATAGTGATAACCTAAAGAGCTATTATGTGCGCCACAACCTAGAATATGATGTGCGTTATAATGAAAAACATCATCTAAACGTATTTGGTTCGATGGAGCTGCGCTCCACAGATCGTCAATATGACAATTTTGACGGTATTGGTTATCAGTACACTAATGCTGGACTTGTGCACCCCGATTACAAATACTTTCAGGATGCACAGTACCAAAACCGTCCTTACTTTGGCATGGGCTATGCAAAAGACCGCTTTGCAGCCATGATGTTACGTGCAGCATACAACTTTGCTGATAAATACAGTGTGAACTTCACCACTCGCATTGACCGCTCGAACATGCTAGGAAAAACCACGGCCAAGAGTAAGAGCTTAGGCTGGCTTCCGACATGGAATATCTCAGGAGCTTGGGATATTGATCAAGAAAAGTTCTTTGGTCAGGGTAATTGGCTGTTAGGCGGGGCCCGCATCCGCGGTACCTATGGTCTAGTAGCTAACCTTGGAAATGCACGAAACAAGTCTGTGCTCTATTTTAACGGCATCACCAACCGTCCTATTGAGGCCGACAAAGAACAGTACGTTTATATCGATGCCCTAGAGAATGCAGACCTGACTTGGGAAAAATTATACGAAGGAAATATCGGTGCTGACTTAGCCATGTTCGACAGGAAGATTGATGTGACTTTAGATTACTACAAACGTGATATTTTTGATCTTATCGGTCCGATCACAACCTCAGGCATGGGTGGTCAAGTAACAAAGATCGCTAACTATGCAACGATGTCCGGCCAAGGGTTTGAAGCGACCCTAGCGGGATATCCTATCAAGAAAGAAGCCTTCAGATGGCGCTCTTCATTCAATTTTGGCTACAATAAAAATAAAATCACCGACCTACGTATCAACCCCAGCATCAACAACCTGGTGCGTGCCGAAGGTGGTCCTATGGAAGGTTATTCTCAGCGTGGCTTATTCTCCGTACAATTTGACGGACTGAACCCTTCTTATGGCTACCCCACTTTTATCGACGAAAATGGGGGACGCAACACCTTACGCGTAGACTTTAATAGCACGCGGACCGATTTTCTGAAATATCATGGTCCGGTAGATCCTACTTTAACCGGAGGATTTTATAACCAATTTGCTTACAAGAACTTTACCCTGTCCACATTATTTACATTTAGCGCAGGAAACTATGTACGTTTATCGCCATCATTCACTTCTGAAATGAGTGACGACGTCGGGATGAACAAAGAATGGTTAAACCGCTGGATGGTACCCGGCGATGAACAATACACCAATATACCTGCCACAATTGATCCATTGGTAGCCATGTATTTTATGTCGTCCAATCCTGGCTATCCATATAGCGCATATAATCTATCTGATGTACGTGTCGCCAAAGGTGATTTCATTCGCCTTAAAAATATCACACTGGGGTACAGTATTCCAAAATCGTTCACCGAAAGATTAAAGATCCGAAACATTGATCTAGCATTAGTGGGCAATAACCTTGCGTTACTATATGCTGACAAAAAATTGAACGGAGCCGATCCTGAGTTCTTTGGTAGCGGCGGAGTTGCCCTGCCTGTCCCAAGACAATTTACATTCTCCTTAAAAGTTGGTTTTTAATCATTAAAGAATATGCTAATGAATACTAGAAAAATAAGTACAATATTTGGATTCACCCTTGCTGCTTTAATGACAGCAGGCTGCAAAAAATACTTTGAAGTGAACCCCGATATGCGGACGGAATTAAATACCGCAGACAAGGTCGGACAACTACTGGTCACTGCATACCCTACAACCGAATATTTCCTTTTTGCAGAAAATGCTTCTGACAATGCCTGGGACAAAGGCCCTGGAGATTATGGGCTCAATGATATCGCCCGTGGCAGTTACTTCTGGGACGAAGTCTCCCGGACAGACGAAAGCTATTCGCCGAATTCATATTGGTTAGATATGTATAAGGTTATCGCTGCTGCAAATCATGCTATTGAAGCCATAGATGACAACCGTGCAGAATTTGGAACTAAAGGTCAACAATTTAAGGGTGAAGCCCTGATATGCCGTGCTTATGCACATCATATGTTGGTATCTTTATTTTCTAAAGCCTACCTAATTGGCGGGGACAATTCCTCCGATGGCATCCCCTACCTAAAAACACCTGAAAAAAATGCTATCCAAAACTATGACCGTGGTACGGTAGCATCAGTATATGAAGATATTGAGAAGGATTTAGTTGAAGGTATGAAATTGATAAAGGGAATTGTATTTAAGCAGTCGAAGTTCCACTTTAATGAGCAGGCAGCAAATGCATTTGCGGCACGATTTTACCTATTCAAAGGTGAATACGAAAAAGTCATTCAATATAGTAGCGCTATTTTCCCGGAAAACAATTTCAAACAGAACATCCGTCCGGTAGCTGGTGCATGGAAAGCTGCGGGAAATCCCAATCTTCTTTTCGCAAGTGCCACTGCAAACTATAACTTACTTATCGCCAATGTCTTCACTAATTTCCCCAATCTTTCTGCCGGAAGTCGTTATGGGGGTGGAAAATTCCTAACAGCTATGATTACGGAGAATAATGTGACCGGAAAAGGCTTCTTCCAGTATGTAACGACAATCGGCGGAAATCCGGAAAAGCCCGATTTGAATAAATACCGCATCAATTCAGCGACAAAATCATCTATACAGGTACTATTCTCTGCTGATGAAGCTTTAATGAATCGTGCTGAAGCATACGTATTAACAGGAAAATACGATCTAGCGTTGAAGGATCTCAATGATTTTGCAGCGGTCCGTATCGATGCCTATGATGTAACAAAGGATCTCATTACTGACCAAAAAGTACTGGACTTTTACAACACCACCGACCTCAAGGGCGGTTTATTGAAAAACGTATTAGATTTTAAACGGAAAGCTTTTGCACATGAAGGTATACGATGGTTCGACATTAACCGTCACGGTATCGAAATTGAACACAAACACTACGACAGCAACATGCAGGAAACAGTAGATATATTAAAAAAAGGCGATCTCCGTCGTGTTTTTCAACTACCTGCAAGTGTGACGCTATCAGGCTTACCAATGAATCCGAGATAATACACCAGAAAATAAACATCTATAGATATGATTATGAAATATTATTTACCGCTCTGTCTGGCACTCTTGATCGGTGCTGTAGGCTGTAGAAAACAAGAAAATATCGATTTCAAATTTGACAATGAACTACATTATGTAGAGACAGATCTGGACCGCTGGTTGACCGGGAATTTTACAGACCCCTACAACATGGAAATCATCTACAGATTTGATCGCTATAAAATGGGCGATCTGAACGTCAACCTCGTTCCAGCCAAGGAAGAAAAAGTAAAGGAACAAATGGGAATGATCATGGACGGATTTATTCAACCGTTTCAGGAAGCAGGGGGTATTCCTTTCGTCAAAACATACCTTCCAAAAGAGTGGCTATTATCGGGATCCTTCCACATCAATTCAAGTGGAGAAAGAATCTTAGCGACCTCTTCAGGAGGAAGAAACATCACTATTTACGAAGTAAACACGGTCGATGTCACTGATGTCGAGGTAACGCGACGTAAACTAAAAACCGTACACCACGAATTTGCGCATACCTTGACACAGTTGGTCAGAATTCCCCGAGAATTTGAGTCTATTTCGGAAGCAAATTATTCTGCTGATTGGAGTAATTCTTACATATGGCCAGATGCAAAAAATAATGAGCAGGGTTTTGTCTCACGTTATGCACGTTCCTCAGTGATGGAGGATTTTGCTGAAACAGTAGGCTTTTTACTTGTCTATGGGCAAGTATGGTACGATACCAAAGCAAGCGCCATGCCCAAATCCGGTTACGATATTATGAAAGCCAAAGAAGCCGCTGTGGTTAAATTTTATCGCGACAATTATGCTATAGACTTTCGCAAGCTGCAAGAAAAAATTCTCATTTACATGAGAAGCAATATCAAGAAGGAATCTTTTAGATCTTCGTTTTTTAATCAAAACCTAAAGGCACGTACAATATCCTTGAGCAAAAGTGCCAATGGGACCAGATTTGGAAATGTTTCACAAGATTTCAAAAACCAAATAGCAGCAGATATTTATGGAGCCTGGACGATGTCCGATCTGGGCTTTACCTTTACGCCTAAAGATGCCAATTCAGGAGAGCTTCTCATCAAACTATCTGCGAGACTGCGTACTGCCCCTGTTACAACCTACGACTTTACATTCGTTTATCAGATTGATCCCACAACGGAGAAAATAACGTTCGCCAAATTACCCCAAAGTACAGGAGGCCAATATGCAAACCACACTATTTTAATGAAATACTTTTTGCCGACTATTTCTGATTATTTTACCAGCGGGCCATTTTCCATGGACTGGTCCCTATCAAAACCTTTACTGACTTATTTCGATGAGGGCTACTACAATTTTGGCGGGTTTTATAAAAACAATGATCGCGCTGACTATATCGACTTTGAGTTGAACCAATTATAGAATTAAGAAGCATAAAATTTTAAAAGAATGAAAAAATTAAATAGACTTTTGCTTTTAGCGCTCTTGGTTCTCGCAGGATGCAAGCAGGGTGATACAGATCTGATTTTTGATCAGACACCAAATGAACGCATGAGTGAATTACAACGCGAAGTAAAACAACAATTAGTCGAAGCAAAATACGGCTGGCGTGTCCTCAGCTCCACCCTCACCAAGGGTAGTTATGGACATTATATGGATTTTGATGCCAACGGTGAAAAGGATCGTGTGCGTATGGTATCTGATATCAATGCCAAGACGAGCAGTGTGGTTAGATCATCTGCCTATCGGGTCAAATTGATCAATGCTCCGATGCTATCTTTCGAAACTTACAATTATTTACACGAATTGGGCGATCCGGATCCAGCGGTTATCGGCGGTGAAATTGGTAATGGTCTAAAGGCAGATATTGAGTTTGAACTTCAACGCACAACAAGCGATTCTTTATTTTTCAAAGGTCGTAAGTATCGTAGTGACCTGATTCTCATCAGGGCAACTGAAGCCGAACAGGAGGTATACCTTTCCGGAAGACTTGCAGATATAATCAATGAAGTAAAAAGCATTTTCACCAGTAATCAGATCAACCTGTTTACTCACAAGGAAATATCACACCAATTGACGATCAACTCAGACTCCCGTACATTGGGTATCATGCGTGTTGTTGATGGTAAGGTCGAAACAACTTACGACCTATTTTCTTTTACAGCCGATGGTATTCAGATTGGCAAGGGTATTCCCCTAGGAAATGACTTTGTGGTTAGAATTTTATTGGAAAACCACAAGCTGTATATCATCACCGACAAATGGGAAAAACTGGAAATCAAGGGCTCACAAATACCATTATTGCCTTTAAATAAGCTTATGGGCACTATGTACACCAAATTATTTTCACCTTATAGAGTTAAGTACCCAGGTACCAACCCTGCGGGAGATAATATTCTATATCAGGTTCACAGACAGATTGCGACTCCACCGCCTGCAGGTTCAGCCTCTAAAATTGATTTGCAATTGGTTTGGGATGATATCAATAAATACATCTATCTCGAAGGCTTAATGTATTATTCCGCAACACCCACCATGACAAGATATCGATATAGCTATACGCTTGATGAAGCAACTGGTTATTTCAAGTTAAGCAACAAAGTAATACAGGCGGCAGGTTATGCACAAGTTGCACTAATGGATAATTTCCTACTGAATAATGAATTTAAGTTAGAATATTACTTCGATAACGGAAATGCCTATGGACAAATGGTCAGTAAAGACGGCAAAGTAAGCATGACCCTAATGCCATTGGCAGATAAATAAAAATTAATTTCCAAAACACCCTGTCACTTAAACAGGGTGTTTTTCTACCCCTAACTATATATTATGATGTACGCAAAAAAACACATATTTATACTCTTATTACTTGTCTTAAGTAAGGTTGCTTTTCCTCAGGGTATCAACTTTGTTCATAACTTGGATGAAGCGATTATCCTTGCAAAAAAAGAGAATAAATTAATTTTCATCGATTTTTATACCTCATGGTGCGCACCATGTAAGATGATGTCTAACGAAGTCTTTCCCCAAAAAGAAGTTGGTGACTATTTCAATACAAACTTCATCTCTGTCAAAATCCAATGTGATGATAAAGGTATTGGAGCCGAACTAGGAAAGAAATTTACGGTATCCGCATATCCAACACTGATGTTTTTAGATAGCGGTCAACATGTAATTCATTCTACTGCCGGAGGACTATACGCTAAGCAACTTATAGAACTTGCTAAAATAGCCAGTGATCCAAACAGCAATCAGCTGAAGCTCGTAAAAGAATGGGAAGCGGGCAATAGAACTCATGATTTTGCTAAAAAATACTTCTTTACCTTAATGCAGTCCTATCGAGTTGAAAAAGCGAACAACGATTTTGAAAAATACTTTGAAAGTTTATCAGATTCGGAAAAAGCTAGCAAAAATACATTCGAATTGATGCAGATACTCAATGTGTCCCCTTTCACACCATCATTCGAATACATGGAGCTAAACAAAAAAAATTATGAGCGGACAATTGGTAAAACGACACTTGATAGCATTATCGCTAAAACATACCTATGGTACTTTAAGCGCCTACAATCCATCGGACTCAGCAATAATGATCTAAAGGAATTTGATTTAAAAATGCAACGCTTCAAGAGTAAAAAATATTCGTTTTACAAAGAGTATGCACAATTTTATAACGTATTTGATTCCCGTGATGCCAATGGAAAAGAGAATATCGAACGCTATATTGAACGTGGAAATGATTTCCTAACTGAATATGGAATGAAAAATGATGAGTATACGATCGCAATTTCACACATGTTGGGAAATTTGACCAGTCGAAAAAACCAAACAACAATTGGCATACAATGGATGGAAGATCTAATTGCCCGAAATAACAACCCAAAATACCTTAATACCTACTTTTATATAACTTGGCGCAATTATCAATGGGATAAAGCACTCAAGATAGCTGAAAAAATAAAGGTGAATGCAATAGCAGAAAATAAATCCACGGAGACAGCGGACAAAAATATACAAATGATTAAAGAGCTAAAGATTAAATATCCAGATCAACCTTAAAATAGTCAAATAGTGTATAAGTCTCTATTGAAAAACCAGATTACAAATTCACCCCTTCTCCAGCGGTACAATCCATTACCTGCGAGAACGGCAAACCAACGATTCATTAAAAAAACAAGCAGTTAAATAATAGTAAGTTAAAGGCTCCCTATAACTATACTTCATCTAATATCCAAAGGCTTCGACTATAAAATTTTGAGGCCTTTTGGTATTTATATACCCCAAAAAAAGATACATTTTTGGCAGAGTACAAAAAATTACAAAACAACAAATTACTAAAAATCAATTAATTAACATAAATAAGCCCAGTTTTGTATCAATTTTGTTTCTTAAAATTTTTGATTTTTAATCAACAGTAGTAAATTAGTACTAATTAAAGGAAATCACACTTTCCCTCACTCCTATCAATTGGGGTATTGAATAACATACAATAATCATTTATTTCGCTCTCCAGCTCTATTCAATATCGTTTTCCCTAACCGACATGCTAAATGGAATTAGCCCATTACCGTGGAAAATAACTTCTGTTGTGAAAATATGTATATAAAAAACTGAATATAACACATATACTACATGAATAACAAATTATACACTACACTGAAGATGTTGAGTATTGTTCCGACAATGCTTTTTTCAGCATCTTTACTACATGCGCAAAGCAGCCAAGTGAAAGGAACGGTTGTCGACGCAAAATCAAAAACTCCACTCGTGGGCGCTACCATTAAGGTATTGGGAACGTCAACAGCAAGTTCCACAGACAGTAAGGGAACATTTCAGATCAATGTAGACGATAAAAATCGTGTCCTGAATATCAGCACGATTGGCTACGAAAATAAGACGGTTACACTCGGACCTGGAGAAACAACGGTTACAATAAGCCTAGATGAGCAGACGCAACAGCTTGAAAGTGTTGTCGTGACCGCGCTGGGTATTAGCCGCGCACAGAAATCACTGACCTACTCTACCCAACAGGTTAGTGGAGATGAACTGAACAAGGTTAAAAGCACCAACTTGGCCAACAACCTGAATGGTAAAGTAGCAGGGGTTAATATCGCTTCCAGCTCCTCAGGGCCAGGCGGTTCCGCAAAAGTCGTTTTACGTGGTAACAAATCTGCCTCCGGCAATAACCAAGTCCTTTATGTTGTCGATGGTGTACCGATCAATAACCAAACTTTAGCCGGCCAACCAGATAATGTGTTCGGTGGTCAACGCGATGGTGGCGACCCAATAGCTATGATTAACCCTGAAGATGTAGAAAATATCTCCGTACTAAAGGGGGCTTCAGCAGCAGCATTATATGGTAGTCAAGCCGCCAATGGTGTCATTTTGATTACAACCAAATCTGGAAAGCAAGGCCGTACAACAATTAACTTTTCATCAAGTGCCCAAATCGAACAAGCTGTATCAACACCGAAGTTCCAGAGCCAATATGGTCAAGGTTCTAAAGGCAAAAACAGTAATACAAGTGTATTTAGTTGGGGTGATAAAACGAATGGCGCTAACTACGATAATGTAGGTGAATTCTTCCGTACGGGAAGTAATTTCACAAATTCACTAACGCTATCTGGTGGTAATGAAAAAAATCAAACCTACTTTTCTTATGCCAATACCCTTGCAAAGGGAATACTACCAGAAAATGACCTGATGCGTCACAACTTCAACCTCAAAGAGAGTGCAACATTCTTTGATGATAAATTGACGGTTGAAGCAAGTGCAAACTACATTACACAAAAATTGGATAATGCACCTACTTCGGGCTTTTACTACAGTCCTTTAGTCGGCCTTTATCTTTTACCTCGAAGTTTGAATATTGCGGATTATAAAACTTACGAAAAATTTAATCCAAGTCGTAGTCTCAATGAACAGAATTGGTTTACACTTTCGGATGATGAAACCACACAACAAAATCCCTGGTGGATTGCAAACCGGAATTCGACAAGATCGACCAGAAATCGCTTATTGTTGAACGGAAGTGCAAAATACAAAATCGCACCATGGATCAGCGTGCAGGCACGTGGTAGTGTAGACCGGACGAGTGAAGTTTGGGATAGAAAAGCATATGCCGGTACACAGAAAATTCTTGCCCGCGAAAATGGTGCATATAGCTACACAAATACCACCATTACACAGCAGTATGGTGATGTCGTTGCTAATATGAACTTTAATGTAAGCGACAAACTGCAGATCACAGGATTGGTCGGTACAAGTATCACCGATTGGAAAACAGAAGGAACAGATTTCACGACAGGAAAAGACGGCTTGAAGGTTCCAAATCAATTCTTTATCCAAAATACAACCACACCTGTCACTTCCACATTATCTGCCAACCGTAGACAATTACAATCGGTGTTTGCCTCGGCCAATTTAGCCTATGACAATTGGATCTATTTGGATCTGACAGCTCGTAATGACTGGTCAAGTACACTGGCTTTCACTGGTACAAAATCCTTCTTCTATCCTTCAGCAGGTCTAGGTATCGTACTGAATGACAAGTTGAACCTACCTGAATTTGTCAATATGGCCAAGATCCGCGGTTCTTATGCAGTCGTGGGTAACGACCTTCCGCCTTATACAAGTTTGTTAACAAATACCGTGAATCCTTATGCGGTATTAACCGTTAATGATATCGCTTTTTTGAAAACTTTAAAACCGGAAAAGACGAAGTCATTGGAAATCGGTACAGAATGGCGTATGTGGAATAATCGTTTGAATGTCGACGTGACCTACTACAAAACCAATACAACAAATCAGTTCTTTAAGGTAGCAGCAAGTCACGCTTCACTGAACAAACAATATGCGATCAATGCTGGAAATATCCAAAACCAGGGTATCGAAGCGTTGGTTTCATTGGATGCTATCAAGAATGATAATTTTACTTGGAACACAAGTGTAAACTTCACCTACAACAAAAACAAGATTATTGAACTTGCGGATGCTGTTCCTGAATTTAACCTGACCGGAGAAGGTAGAAATAACTTTGCTTCCAAATTGGAAGTTGGAGGATCTTTCGGTGATATCTACGGACAGGATTTTGTGCGCGATAACCAAGGTCGCATTATTATTTCTGCGGACGGAATTCCACAAAAAAACAACGTCTATACCAAACTTGGGAATTCCAATCCAATTTGGCAAATGGGCTGGAACAACAGCTTTAACTACAAGAACTTCAATTTAAGTTTCCTCATCGATGGCAAGTTCAACTATGACGTCATGTCGGTGACACAATCTTTACTTGACGGTTATGGTGTATCGAAAGTAACTGGTGATGCACGTGCAAATGGTGGTGTGATCGTCAATGGTGTAACACCAGATGGTAAAGCAGTCACAAAAGTGGATGCAGAGCAATGGTACACCTCAACTGCCGGTATGGGGCCTGTGAGTAGCCAATATATCTATGACGGAACTGTAGTGAGATTGCGTGAGCTAACCTTTGGCTATGATTTTAACATTAAAGATAGCTTCTTCAAAAAACTTCGTGTCAATGCTGTCGGAAGAAACCTATTCTATATCTCCAAAAAGGCACCTTTCGATCCTGAAGTGACCATGTCTACTGGCAACGCGCTAAGTGGTGTTGATATCTTTATGATGCCAGCAACACGTAACTACGGTCTAACATTAAACGCAACGTTCTAACAGAAATACAATGAAATTTACAATAAAAAATATATCAAAGTTCTCTCTTGCTCTATTAATTTTAGGAGGCGCTATGACGAGCTGCACCAAAAATTTTGAAGAGTACAACAAAAACAATATTGGCGTTACAGATGAGGACTTAAAAGGAGATGGACAAGATCTTGTCATTTTCCTACGGAACGCTCAAATGTCTATTTATAATTTTTCAGGTGCTGGCGATCCAAACTCATACCAGGTACAACAGAATCTGAATGCGGATGTTTATTCAGGCTTCTTTATGTCGCCAACACCGTTCAATAGTGGACAGAACAACCTCAATTATGCTATGGTAAATGGCTGGAATGGCGAACCCTTCCAAGTATTATACCTCAATGTCATCAAGGCGATCGATAAATTGAAAAAGAATGGTCTTGCAGAAACATATCCAGCATTATGGGGTTCAGCCCTGGTCATCAAAGTAGAAGCGGCAAGCCGGGTTACGGATATCTATGGCCCCATTCCTTACAGTCAGGTAGGTACATCCAATACAATTCCGTACGACAAACAGTCGGATGTGTACAATAGCTTCTTTAAAGAACTTGATGAAGCGGCAACAGTACTGAAGGCCTATAAAGCAGATAGTCCAATGGCGGCAAAAATCGACCAGATTGATTTGGTTTTCCCAAATACCGATAATCAGGTAAGATTTAAAAATTGGTTGAAAATTGCCAACTCCCTGCGCTTACGCCTTGCGATGCGCTTGGTTAAAGTTGACCCACAGCTAGCAAAAACACAGGCAGAAAAAGCATTGGATCCTGCAAATGGTGGTGTTTTGGAAAGCAATTCCGATAATTTCAAGGTTACCGTACCAACAGACGGAACCTATAGCAATCCACTTTGGTTTATCGCCAAAAACTGGGCCGATACGCGTATCAATGCAACCCTTTCGTCCTATATGGTCGGACTGAAAGATCCTCGGATCTCGAAATACATGTCCCCCGTTTCAAACGATCCTACACTGACAGCAGTGGCAGGCCAATACATTGGTATTCGTACGGGTGCAGAGGGTATTGAAAAAGACAAATATCAAAAACTTTCAGCACTGAATACGGAAGGTACCACACCAACCTTCACCGCAAGTACAGCACCGATTCTAATGACGGCTGCAGAAGTTTACTTCTTACGTGCCGAAGCAGCTTTAAGAGGCTGGGGAAATACAGGCGGAACAGCACAGTCACTTTATGAGAAGGGCGTGGAGACTTCATTCGCACAATGGGGTGTCAGCTCCGGCTTGAGTGCATACTTAAATGACAATACAAGCAAAGCGGCGGCCTATAAGGACCCATTCAATGCGGAAAACGACGCCGTTTCACCTAGTGCGCTAACCATCAAGTGGAACGATGGCGCCACGAATGAGGAAAAACTGGAACGTATCATTACCCAAAAATGGTTGGCAATCTTCCCAGAAGGACAAGAAGCATGGAGTGAATTCCGTCGTACCGGATATCCACGTTTATTTCCTGTGGTTGTCAATAACAGCGGTGGACTGATCGACACCAAAATACAGATCCGTCGTTTGCCGTTCCCACAGAACGAATACAACACCAACAGAGCTGAAGTACAAAACGCAATATCACTTTTAGGTGGTCCTGACAATGGCGGTACCCGCCTTTGGTGGGATGTTGCGAAAGGAAATTTCTAAAAGAATTCCCTGCAATACCGAATCGGCTTAACCATAAGGTTAAGCCGATTTTTTTATCGTTCTGATTCTGCTTTGCGCTAAGGCTCCCCCCTCCTATGGTCAGCACAAACCACAGTCTTAAAAAATCGCAGTCATGAGAAATTTTCAATCCTCTCTGTAGCACCAGCACAAAATTCTTCGTTCAGTCAGAAAACCAAATACGCTATTATGAAAAATCTGTCCGTTCTAGGCATTACCTCCCTGCTCGCATGTACTATGCTATTTGTTGTTTGTAAATCCGAATCCCATCTTGAAAACCCCTATAAAGAAAAAACCGAAAAGGAATTGGAAACACTTTCAAATGAAAAATACAGTAAAATTATAGCGCTGGCCAGCCCAAAAGAATGTTCCAATGCCGATGACTGGAAAATCATAGATATCCAGACCGTATGTGGTACCAATCATATCGCCTACCACCACTCCGTTGATAAGACCATCTTACAGAACATGATCAATGACTATAATAAGCTCATGGAAATATACCAGCCCATGATGGCGCCAAGAATCAATTGCATGCCCTATCGAAAACCGCTAGATGTCATCTGCAAGGAAGGAAAGGCCACCATTAAATACGAATAAACCGATTCAAAATATAAACATTAAACAGATTAAAAATTTAAAAGTACCAAAAGCCCAATTTAACCAAACATGAAAAAAATAATATTTACAGTCCCAATTATTGGGTTTCTACTATTTATAGCCTGCTCAAAAGACAGTTCTAAATCATATGATTATTGGTCTGAGCTAGCTAATAAAAAAGCGGAGGAGATAAGCACCCTGCTCCAATCTGTTCCCTGCACAAGTATTGAAGAGTTTGAAATTATACAACGTCCCTACTATACCTATTATCTGGTACATTCGTCACTGAAAAGCCAATTTGAAAAATTGCAGCAGGAACTGGATTATCTGCACGATGAACGGAATAAAGCGGCCGAACGCGAAGGTAAAATTTTCTATGATACACAACAATTTTCGATGCCAGTGCCCGACCCGCCCCTAGGGAAAGTCTGTGACAACGGGAAACCCAAACTCCGTTTTGCACATAACCTTTCCCTCGAAGAAGTCAACGTGGAATTACCAAAAAAATACAAAGAGCTTCAGGAATTCTATAAAGACGTTGCCTGCAGCAATCCAAACGATTGGCAAAGTCATTTTTTACGAACAGGCTGTTGTATGGAAGGAATCGCCGTACACAAAACCCTCCGATCCAATGAGATGATAGAAAAAATCCAACTATACAATCGTCTTACCGAAAGAAAACTCAGTCTGGAAAAAACAAGCTGTCAGGGGGAATGTCCAAATATGGCGAGGCCAGTTCAATGCAGGGATGGAAAGCCATTTGTAGAAGTATTTAAATCGTAAAAATTAAATTTTTCGTATTTTAGCCATTCGAGAAGAATGGCTGAATTAAGTTTAATTACCCCGATAGAATACCTCAAAGGTGTAGGTCCCCAAAAGGCAGATGTGCTCAAGAAAGAGTTACAGGTATTTACCATTGGTGACCTATTAACCCAATACCCTTTCCGTTATATCGACCGCACAGAATTCCACAAGATACGGAAGCTGCACCCCGATATGATGGCCGCACAGGTTTTGGGACGGCTGGTTTCACTACAGCTCGTGGGTGAGAAAAGAACCAAACGGCTCGTCGGCTCATTCAAGGACGAAACCGGCTCCATGGAGCTCGTCTGGTTCCAGTCTATTCCCTGGCTCCAAAAGTCTCTGAAAGTAGGTTCAGCCTATATCATTTATGGCAAGCCCAGTGAATTTAATGGGCAGCTATCCATCACCCATCCTGAAATGGACCTGTACAATCCGCAGGTCAAACAGGCGGGCAACATGAGCTTACAGCCCGTCTATTCCTCCACGGAGAAACTCAAAAAATTCAATTTAGACACCAAAGGCATCCAACGTTTGCAGCAGACCGCATTGGAGACCGTATTTCGGAGTATCGGAGAAACGATCCCCCAGGAAATAATGGCAAAACACCAGCTGGTTTCCCACCAGCAGGCTTTAGCGTCCATTCATTTCCCGAGCAACCAAAAGGAATTGAACCAGGCAGTCAAAAGGATCAAATTTGAAGAACTGTTTTTCATCCAGCTCAAACTGCTCAACAACAAACAACTGAACACGCAGAAGTTCAGGGGCCAGCGTTTCAATAAAGTAGGTGAAAAGTTCAACACTTTTTTCAATGAGCGACTTCCATTTCCGTTGACAGGTGCACAGAAACGTGTTGTTAAAGAAATCCGTATCGATACCAATACCGGCGCGCAGATGAACCGTCTTGTGCAGGGCGATGTAGGCTCCGGTAAAACGGTGGTTGCCCTGATGAGCATGCTGCTTGCAGTTGATAATGGCTTTCAGGCCTGTATGATGGCGCCGACGGAGATCTTGGCTACACAGCATTACCATGGACTCAAACAGCTCGTCGGTGATGATCTTGTCAGCATCAAGCTGCTCACGGGATCGACCGGCACCAAAGAACGTCGGCTGATCCATCAGGCCCTCGAAGAGGGAACACTCGACATCCTGATCGGGACCCATGCATTGATTGAAGATAAGGTGCAATTCAAGAATCTTGGCTTCGTCGTTATCGATGAACAACATCGTTTTGGTGTAGAGCAGCGCGCCAAGCTCTGGCGCAAGAATGTCATCCCACCGCATATGCTGGTCATGACAGCTACGCCTATTCCACGGACGCTAGCGATGACCATGTATGGGGATCTCGATATTTCGGTGATCGACGAACTTCCGGCAGGACGTAAACCGATTAAGACTGTACATTTCTTTGAAAGCTCCCGTCTGCGGATGTTTGGCTTTATGCGTGAAGAAATCGCCAAGGGCAGACAGGTCTATCTGGTCTATCCCCTGATCAAAGAAAGTGAAAAACTGGATTTGATCTATCTAGAAGCAGGGCTGGAAAATTTGCAACGCGAATTTCCCCTCCCACAATATAAGATCAGTATTGTCCACGGCAAGATGCCCGTGAAGGATAAGGATTTTGAGATGCAACGTTTTGTGAAACACGAAACACAGATCATGGTGGCAACAACCGTGATTGAAGTCGGTGTAAATGTGCCCAATGCCTCGGTCATGGTCATTGAAAACTCCGAACGATTCGGTCTCTCCCAGCTGCATCAATTGCGGGGACGTGTGGGCCGTGGAGCCGAGCAGTCCTTTTGTATCCTGATGTCTGGCAATAAGCTCAGCAAAGAAGGACGCCTCCGACTGGACACCATGGTACGCACCAATGATGGCTTTGAGATTGCCGAAGTTGACTTGGAATTACGCGGCCCTGGGGATATCTCCGGTACACAACAATCCGGTGTCCTCGACCTTAAGATGGCCAATCTGGCAACAGACCAGGCCTTATTGACCGAATGTAGAAACACTGTGATTGCCATATTCAAAGAAGACCCCACGCTTCAGAGCGATAAAAATTATCTACTCAGAAGCTTTTTGGCCCGAAAATCAGATGGTATTGCCTGGGACAAGATATCCTGATCATCAGCCAATAAGCAGTGGCAAATTCAAAACAAAAAGTGCTATATATTCGGTACAAACCCGATGATGGCACTTTCAGTGCCCACAAAAATGTTCCATAAGTTGGGCATTCAATAAACTATTGGCGCAATCCAAATCCCGATATCCTACAGGGGAAACTATCAACAAGATTCAGTGGTACTACCGCATATCGCATGCAAGCTTTTAAGTACTATTTCACTTCTCCTGAGACCAGATGATCAAAAATAAAGTAAACAGATCGTCATAAATAACTTATGGGCGAACAGTGCTCAATTCATTTGTATATAAAATCAAAATTATTTATTTTTGCATCATTATGAACATGATATAGAAAATATCCCCTTCTTTTACTAGGCAAAAGATGGCGACTGACCGCTTACTTATTTTGAGTTGCCCTGGTAAGCAAATCACAAAAAACTTATTGGTTTTTCTTAAATTCACCTTTTTCAAAACAAAAATTAAAAGTGGAAGTATGATAAGAGGCAGACGATCGCTATGAACATAGCTGAACGCGCTCCATACGCTACAATATACTTAATAGTACAAAATGGCCAGAATTAAAATACACGATACAGCAATAAAACCCGAAACAGCCGTCTTGGTCAGTGTGATCACCCAAGGCGTGACTGAGGCAAAAGCAAGGGAATATCTGGAAGAACTTGAATTTCTCGTACAGACAGCCGGTGGAGAGACCAAAGGCATGTTTACACAGAAATTAGCTTTTCCGGATAGAGCGACATTTGTCGGTAGCGGAAAACTTGAAGAGATCAAAGCCTATGTCGAAGCCGAAGAGATCGACATAGTTGTCTTTGACGATGAGTTATCCCCATCCCAATTACGTAACATCGAGAAAGAACTCCAACGCAAAGTCTTAGACCGTTCCAATCTGATCCTGGATATCTTTGCCCGACATGCGAAAACTGCACAGGCAAAAACCCAGGTGGAACTGGCGCAATTGCAATACCTCTTACCACGATTGACCCGCTTGTGGACTCACTTGGAGCGTCAACGCGGGGGTATCGGTATGCGTGGTCCCGGTGAATCGCAGATCGAAACCGATAGACGGATTATCTTGGACAAAATTTCGCTGTTCAAGGAGAGACTGAGAACGATCGACAAGCAGAATGAAACCCAGCGCAAAAACCGTGGCGAGATGATCCGCGTAGCTCTGGTAGGTTATACGAACGTTGGTAAATCAACGATCATGAATATGATCTCCAAATCTGACGTATTGATCGAAAACAAACTTTTTGCAACGCTGGACACTACGGTACGTAAGGTCGTTATCGACAATCTTCCGTTCCTGTTGTCCGATACGGTAGGTTTTATCCGCAAATTACCGCATCACCTGGTGGAATGTTTCAAATCTACATTGGATGAAGTCAGAGAAGCAGATGTGCTGATCCACGTGGTGGATATCTCACACCCTAACTTTGAAGACCATATTCAGGCGGTGAATGAGACATTGAAAGATCTGAAAGCTTTAGATAAGCCCGTTATTACAGTGTTCAACAAAATTGACTTGTACAAACCGGCTGTTGAAGAAGGACACGATGGTGAAGAGGTAGAGATTACATTGGATGATTTCCGCAATTCATGGATGGCGAAAAACTCCGATCCGGCGATCTTCCTATCTGCAACAAACAAGACAAATATCGAAGAGTTCAAACAGAAACTTTACGATATCATCGTGAAGATGCACAATGAACGTTATCCATACAACAACCTGTTGTATTAATTTGACAAACATGAGGGCGGATCGTTACTGACGATCCGTCTTCTTAAAAAAATAAGCAATGAATAAAGTGGTGCAGTTCCAAGATTGGGGACTTGTAGACTATCAGGAAGCCTGGGACAGACAAGAGTCCATCTTCAAGGGTGTATTAGACGTCAAACACGACAATCGGGTCAATGCGACAACGACAGACACGCCAAACTACCTGATTTTCACAGCCCACCCCCATGTCTATACCTTAGGAAAAAGCGGACACGAAGAATACCTGCTCCTGGATGAGAAAGGCCTGGAAGAAAAAGAAGCGAAGTTCTATAAGATCAACCGTGGCGGTGATATCACCTACCATGGACCGGGTCAGATTGTGGGATATCCGATTCTGGATCTCGACAACTTTTTTACCGATATCCACCTTTATTTAAGGACATTGGAAGAAGCGATTATCCTTACCTGCGCCGATTATGGTGTTCCGGCGGGGAGATACCCCGGATTTACGGGGGTCTGGATCGAGCCAGACAAGCCCACGGCCCGCAAGATCTGCGCGATGGGCGTGCGCGCCTCACGCTGGGTCACCATGCATGGCTTCGCCTTTAACGTCAATACAGACCTGGATTATTTCAGCAATATCATCCCATGTGGTATCGACGACAAAGACGTGACCTCTTTGAAGCGAGAACTTGGTCAAGAAGTCGATATGGATGAAGTGAAGGAAAAACTTCGCGGACACATTGCCAGACTTTTTGAAATGGAAGTAATCTAGCATTAGAAATCATAGAAACGAACAAGGACCTGTTTTGAGCAGGTCCTTGTTCGTTTATGCTATCCTTAAATACAGAGAACCTCTGTAGAATACGTTTCTTTATTTAGCGTCTTACTGTGGTCGACTAACAATAGTACATACAGTCGTAGCTATACAATTTACCATCTTTAAAGGTAATGATCAGTTGACCTGCATCGCCATTTTGAAGACGGTATACATGCGGCTCCTCGATCATATTTGCAGAGACCATATCGCCAAAATGATTGATAAAATCCCTTTCCGTGTAATTGGCGTCCATACGCTCATTGCCTATCACCAAAATCTCACCATCCGTAAAGTATAGCTTATAGACCGTTCCGACGATCTTCTTTTTGTAATTTTCTTCGAATGCCACGATCATATTCGGGGTTTTATAAAAATAACGCGGTTCCCAGCCACATTCGGGCATATCCGGTATCTCAGCCACACGCTGCATCTTCAATTGGTTCATTTGCGCATCCTTGATCTCTCCGTCCACGAGCGACAACCCTTTCCAGATAAAATGCAAATTCAGCGCCTTCATTTTCTTTTCATAGGCTTCAAAATCAGGCTTTTTATCCAGTTTATTGGCCAGCAGCAATTCAAAATCAATATCGACTTTCGGATTTTCCACCCCATAGGAGGTATAAGATTCCTTCCAAAAGGAAAAGGCCTGTTTTAAGTTTTTCTCTTCCCGCCAGGCCAGCTCCCGCAATCTTCCTACCTGAACCAGTTCTTTTTCTTGATCCTTACCTTTTACCGCCAAATAATCTTTCAGTACTTTATCGTAGGTCAGGACGGAACCCAAATATTTCAATTGAACATATTCAGGCTGTTCATGAAAATGATCACCGATATACACCCAACCATCGGGATATAAAGGGACATAATCAATGCATAGCAACTCATTGAGTGGTGCGCGGCGCACAGCGGTGCTTGTCGTTGACGGCGCTTTACGGACACGTAATTCGGACACCTGCACATAATAGTGTGGGCACTGATACCCTTCGACGCCCCGATAGAAATACTTAGCGGGCTCACCGGCAGATTTTTTTCCATCCATGAATTTCTTCAGCGGTTGCCGGTCGATAAATCCGATATCGCCGTTGCTGACCTGCACCTTATACTGCATGTTTGTCGAGTCGAGCAGATAAATCGGCGCTTCGGTAATAAATACCCCCAAAGGATCATTGTTATTTCCAGCCTCCCGATAGAGATAGCCCCACTTGGATGTATACACAGGCCGTTCACCCGCTGGCTGTGCCATGCTTCGGTTCACAAAACAACTGTATAGGATACAGCACAGGAGTAATACTTTTCTAAACATATAGCTTTATTTCTTTAAATAGCGATGCAGATATTCATCAAAGTCGGCTAAATCCCTTGAACCCCATCCCTAAGGGCAGCTCAACATTTTTAGCATAACAATAGCATCTCTGATACTTAACAAAAATAGGCAAAAAGAAGGCCAAGGAAATCGCTATAATCAGCTATTTCGCAAACGAAGGGTTGATCTTATTTTAGATTTTATTTACGATTCAGCAGTACCACCTGTCCCTCCAAAGCGGAAATTGTCTTTTCCTGCGCTTTGATCGTCTGTTCTAGCGCAGCGACCAATTGTTTGGAAACGGACGAACCTTCGGAACTGCTCGTGGCCATCTGTGGTTCAGGGCTAACGGTTTCCGCAGCGCGCATCATTTTGCCTTCGCCCATCAATAACCAAGCAGGGCTAATATCCGAATGGCGGGTCAATATCGCAATCATTGCATCCGAACTCAGCGCTGTATTTTTCTGACCGCCCTTAAAATTGGCATAAGAAAGGCCCACATCTTTAAAAAATTCAGTTTTACTGATTCCCTTTTTCTCAGCGATCAGCAATACGCGTTCTTTTACGTTCACAATTATTCTACTTTTAAGACGCTATTATTTTAAACCAAACAACAAACCAAATCTCCCGTTTGCGCAGGAGCTTATCTCTGCAAAAAAGCGAGACCCGCTAATTCCTATTGATCTCACAGCGATTGAACAACTTATTCCCATGCAAACAATAACCAAGTAGCTTCCCGTCTCGGATAAGAAAACAAAAATTTATGGTTAGAATCTATTTGTTCCGTAGCGATTCAATCTCACGCTCCAACGACAATAATAATCGCTCCAATGATATAATTGTCTTTTCTTGAGATTTAATAGTGATATTTTGTGACGAAATCAATTGCTTTAACGTATTAATCTCCCCGTTTGTGATTCTTTCCAATTCAGGAGTTAGATACGTTTCTTCATCTTCCTTAGCTAAAACAGGCTTAAGCATTTCTCCTTCTCCTTTCAATAACCACTCGGAGGAATATTCCGGATATTTTTCGACAACACTAATCAGCCATTTAGCCTGAACATCAGTATTATTGCTAAGTGCACGTGTAAATACGCCTCTACTGGCTCCAATAGCCGATTCAAATGCTGTTACACTTAACCCCTCCCTATCAGCAATAACCTTAATTCTCGTTAAAAAAGAACTCATAATCAATAATTATCAATACAAAATTTGTTTTATCGAAAATTAGTGCTTAAATTAGCTTTACCATTGATAATTATAAACACATTATTTAACCAAAAAACATTCCTAGCATGAAAAATACGCAAAAGAAACTAAAAGCGAAACATTTTCGCTATTTAAGCAAGGAGTATATTGAAGATCCGTTGAAATATCTCGAAGATTTTTTTGGGCAAGAGACATACATTCGTTACTTCCTGATGGATATAAACCTGCTCATCAATGCAGCTTCAAGCCTGAAGATGAACTATCCGCATGCCAATTCAGGCTACAACACAAAAAAATTAATTGAGCTGGTAGAAATAACCTATGTCATTTTCAAAAAATGTAATTTGAAAAAGTTGAAAAATCCATTGGATTTTATTCAATGTGATTCTGACTATTGGAATTATGTATCAGGAGATTGTCTCAGTGTAAATGATATTGAATCGCCAGAAGATGAGATCAGCCGATTTTTCTCACATCAATCGTTAGTACAATGGTACGAGACTCTGGATGAAATCTGGATAAATATTAGCGATAGAAATGGTGACTTTCTAGGAAATGAGGGCAATAAAATCCTTGCCGTTAGAGAATTATTACAAAGATTAGCTATATCGCTTCATAAAATATATGAAAACAAATCGCTTCCAGACAGTATTGTAAACAATCAAGAAAAGATTGAAAATGAAAAAAGTCAAGACCAAACGTCCTTGGAACAGACCGAAAGCTTAAAGACAAAGGAGGAACCCTCCGATGATGCAGTAGAAAACGAAATATTTCAACCAAAGGAACGGATCATATTGCCTGAATGGCTTGTTCCCCAACCTTACTCCATCTCAGCACTCAAAAACTTCTTTGATAGAGATGACCTAAATGGTTGGCGAGAAGACATTCGATATTGGTACCGGACAGTCATTACCGAAAATGAATTCTGGTCTGCAAACAACAAAAACAATAAATTCTCCGGAGCCAATCTCCTCTATACTTATTCCTGTATTTACTCTTTATTGGAAATGCTGTCCAATAAACTTGAAGAGCCTCCCATCAGCTCAATAGATGCAGAAGATCAGGCTTTCATATTACTCGAATGCCAGTCAATTTTGATTGAGCATGATAACGAGAAGATTACACTTTATTATATATCACAGGAAGAACTACACTCCCCCTTAGCATCCCTGTTAGCTACTGTGAAAACCTATAGTCAACAAGAATGGGATGAGATTCTATATGAGTGGCTAGCCTATGGATTAGATAAAAATAAATATACAGGCGCCTACGCCGATGACAGCATACAAATCTACCAGACTATCGTCAAAATAATAGAGCTCGCTTACCTAGTTGCCTTTTCGGACGAAATAGATCTTCTCAATCAAAATCAAACAGCCCCAATAGAAACAGGAGTATAGCAGTTTCCTATTCAACCAATCATCTTGTCCAGCATCGTAGCGAGACAACTACCCTATTTGACTTTCAAAAATAAAAACAACACCAAACCAATCAATTATGAGCACCGAACTTACTCCAATCATCGAAGCTATTCTTCGCACTATTGTCGTTGATGAAATCTACCACTGGACGTATGACCATGATGGTAAAAAATATCAAATGCTACGGATCAACCGCTTGTCAAATACAGCAATTCGATATATAGATCCTCTTGGCGCGATTAACAAGATCATCAAGAATCACCCAGACCTATATGTCAAAATACATTTCACCCACGAAATACAAGAAAAACTCGACCAAGGATTCGGCCGTACCTATCTTATTTATCAATCAGAAAATCGCATTTACCAAAATCCGGTTCAGGAAATCCCACTTGTATTACCCCAGTATACTCCAGCTGAGATTATCGAAAAAACCAGATCATATATCGACCAAGAGAAAAGTAAAATCAGATCGTTTATAGATGGACACTTTTTCTATCTGGATAGTAACAACCAAGCACACGCAGCCTTTATGCTCCATCAGGCCATCGAACTATCTTTGAGAACCGCAGAAAAGCTTCTCTTAAACGATGACAGGAAATCACATTCACTTAGAGGCACCATAGGGTATCTCAAAACTTTTGATTCTAAATTGGCTAAACTAATTGACAGCGAAGAGGAAAAAAAAGCATTAGAAAAGATTGACGAAGCCTATGTTGGTTATCGTTACAATCAAGATTATGTGATCGACAAAAATCTATTAGAAACAGCTTATCAAATCGCTATAAACGCGTTAAACTGGATCTACGATTATTCCAATCTTTTATTCGAAGAAATCAGAGAAAAACTTAGCACCAAAGAAACTCAGCACGAGGAGACTGAAAAATCCAAAAATAACACTGTTATTTACAATACAAATCAATGTAACAGTAACTACCACGATCTGATCTTAAATACGCTGGAGTTACACTGCACCCCTTCGTTGGTTGCCTGCTTCGGTTATCATTCCGATCAACATAAGTACAATAGTCTGCTCCAAAACAATAAAAAAGATCAGATAACGCATGCTTACTACCTCTTTATTGCATATGATAGCCTAAATACAGACCTCGCCAACCTACAACAGAAGACAATGGATCTCCTGCCGAAAAATGTGTCACTGACCTTGGTCACTGAAGAAACAACACATTTTATCAAAAAACTTTCCAAAGGCAATCCTTTCTTTCTATCGCTAATAAAAGTCGGTGATATCTGGTTTCAAAATGCGATAATTGAAAATATCAACCCTGACAGCATCGTCGCTCCTCAACTCGACCTGGATTATGCACGTCAACAATGGCGAAACCGCTACAATAACGCCCGCTGCATCTACAATGCTTTTGAAGATAATTGGCTTTTTTGCATCGAAGGTGGATATCATGCCTTATCACAAGTCTTAGAACAAATCTGTCTCGGCGTTATCAGTACTGTTCTACAATACAAACCTCAAACTGTTGGGCTCCACTTTTTAATGAACCTATGCCGATTAATTGTTCCCGAAGCACATGCGACCTTTTGCCTGAACAATAGCGACCATGTTAAACTGTTTAAAGAAATTATCAAAGCCCAACAGGAATTTAGGTATAATGCCAACTATAAAGGAGATCCATTAGCTATTATTAGATTACAGCAACTTACAAAGCTGTTTATCGAAAGATGTAACGAAGAGATGGAAGATTACTTTGGGAAAATATCAAGTGCTATTCAGGTGGAGAAAATAGAATAAATACCTGTGTACGTCAGGCTACATTTAATCAATCTCGTAATCCAAATCCTACCACCCCGTTCACTGAAAGTAATGCTTTTTAGTGAATGAACTCACCAAAAAGCATTACTTTTGGTGAATAGCATGATTATTACTGGGTTTTGTCGAGCACTGGAAGCTCGCTCGCGACCAATCCCAACCTTATATTATCGGCTCTCTACTGGTATGAAATATAGAAACAACATAAATTATTTTCATACCTTCATCAAACCAATATATAACCACAAAAGGAAACTTCTTCAAAGGTGAGAACCTCAAATTTCCTTGGCCTTGAATTTGATATAGTTCAGGATTTTTTACGATAAATTTGAACTGCAAATCTAGTTCTTTGAGAAACTGTCTTGCCAATCCTCGTTTTTGAGAATCATACCACTCACATGAATGATGTAGTTCATCTTCAGCCCGCTTTAAAAGTTTAAGCGTATAGGCCATCTAGATTTTTTTTGATGTCTTTCCAATCTCTCGCAGAAGATTTTCCATCTAAAAATTCCTTTTGAGATTTTTCAAAAGATGCTATTTGTTCAGCAGAAAAAGTATTTGTCCCAGACTCCTCATTAATTTGATATTTAATACCAAAACGATCAAGAATCTCCCTTAGCACCTTGACATCCTTCTTATTCGATATTTCAGCAGTAATAGTCGTCATTCGTATAAAAATTAAACACTTAACTCAAATATACGACTAAATTTCCAAAATCTATTTGCGATCATAATACGACTTTTATATATACAAACCTCAACCTATAGGGATCCCCTTTTTAATGAATCTCTGCCGATTATAAAGGAGGTCGATCCGCTATTATAAGATTACGGAACTTACAAAGCTATTTATCGAAAAATACAACGAAGAGATTGAAAATTACTTTGGAAAAATAGTAAGCTGTTAAAAAGACATGTCAAATTATTTGCAGATAATCGGAAATATTCCGATTATCTCACCAATTTAATACATTTACCTCATGAAAGAACTTCAACTAATCCTTTCCGAGCAAGATCAACTGGATGCATTGCTGTTCAGCATGTCCAAATCACCCCAAATAGCCAAAGCACGCAAAAAATCACGTTTCATGTTTATGCTGCTTATGCTGATACTTGCCGTCCCGTTTTTCTATTATGAACGTCAACTGGCAATTCTGATTATCGTAGTCAGCATAATCGCCTTTCTGTTCTTTCCAAAATATCTCGGGATATACTACAAGCGCTATTTCACCAAATATGTCAAAAGTCCCGAATTTCAAAATCGGATCGGCATTCTACACACAATCAGCTTTGAAGATAATTATCTCCAGATCAAAAGCACACAAATGGAGTCCAAATATCAATACGATCAGTTTGAATATATCTCCGAAACGACCTTCGCATTTTTTATCAAACTAAAAATGTCCGATCAACTGTTTTTTCCAAAACAGCAGATCGAAGATATAGCCGAATTTAAAGCTTTCCTGGTAGAGCTTAGCCAACGCCTTCATATCGCCTATCAGGAGGAACTGGACTGGAAATGGAAATAACGGCAGAAAGACCCCATGTCCATGCCTAAACTAAGCCAAAGCCCTGATATCCTTGATTTCCAATATATTTTTCACATCGTCCCGCTCCACGGCATGAATCATTGCCCGCCCTACCTCATGAAGCGACAACACCGCCGAAGGGGCAAAGAATTTTATAATCTTGGCAACAAATGAAAATGGATTGGCATGTTTCTGTCCTGCAACGGTGGTCATTCCGCCCGGCCGGAAATTGTATTCCTTCTTAAACGGCAATTTCGCCAGATCATTCTCCGTCTTGCCCTTCACTCTTGCCCACATCACCTTCCCCTGCTCGGTACTATCCGTACTCCCCCCGGACACGTAGATAAAGCTGATTTCAGGATTGATATTCAACAGCGATTTTGCAAATGCCAAGGTCGTATCATAGGTGATATAGCGGTATTTATCTTCTTTCATGCCTACTGAACTGACACCTGCGCAATAAAAACAGGCATCATAGCCCCGGATCTCCGCCTCAACTTCGGAAAGATCCGTGAAATCCTTCACTAAAAGCTCCTTTAGCTTTGGATGTTGTATATCAGCAGTACGACGTGAAATGCTCAATACCGCCTCTACTTTATTATTTTGAAGACATTCCAATAAAACACCTTCTCCGACCATTCCGGTGGCCCCTGTTATTATAACTTTCATCGCAATTCAACTTATGTACCAAGCCCAAAGGGCTACAATTATTATTATTTATTCAGATCAATAGGATAGCACGGCATTATATCATGCGCAAGCGCTCTTCCTCCAGGTCAATCTGATAGAGCTGCGAACGGATGAGATCCTCATCAATCTCCGACTCACAGTTCAATTTTTCCAGATATTCGCGCTGTAAATCCAACAATTCAATGAAAATCACTTTCGTGCGTTCATTCATCCACGAATCATCTGCAGCATTGACTTTTTCTTCCCAATGTCGCAAAATCCTCTCCATTGCCTCCCGATTATGTTCTTCTTTCTCATATTTATCTTTGAGAAACTGATAGACATGCTGTTTTAAGCCTTGCTTCATCTGCTGTTTGGCCACCTCTTCGGGCGCCTCTGCAAGAACGGTATCAAAGAGCTTCGTTCGCTTGATCAGATAGGGTAAAGTGAGTCCCTGAACCAAAAGGGTTGAGAGAATGACGACAAAGGTGATAAATAGAATCAGATGCCGCTGCGGGATCACAGTACCATTCATGACCAAAGGAATGGAAAGCGCAGCTGCCAAGGAAACCACTCCCCGCATTCCTGTCCAGCCCAGTAAAAGGGGCATAAAGAAACGTTGTTTTGAAGACCGCGCCCTAGGTGCAACACTTGGGCGAAAGATAAGTGTCGCAATCATTGCAGCATAGGCGCTGATCACGCGGGCAAGGATAAGGACTGCCGTCACCAAAAGACCGTAACCGATCGCCTCCCGCAGCGAAGTGCCATTTGCACGCAAGCCGGCCACAATCTCTGGGAGATCAAGACCGATAATAAAAAATACAATCCCATTCAGGATAAACACAAAACTCTCCCAGAAGCTCAGCCCCCGCACACGACTGGTACTGTTCAGAAATTTAAGCCGCTGGTTGGACATCAACAGACTTCCCGCAACCACAGCCAGCACCCCAGAACTGTGAAACTGCTCCGCAATCCAGTACATAAAATAGGGTTCGATCAAGGTCAGTGCGATATCCGAAGGTGCATCCGTCGGTAAGCGTTTATGTGCCTGAATAAAAAACCAACCCAACAGAACACCGATACCTACTCCACCGATCAACATCCAGATAAACGATACCGCTGCCTCCTGCCATACAAACTGCCCCATACCCACGGCTATCAGTGCAAAACGGACAATAATCAAAGAGGAAGCATCATTCAGCAGACTCTCCCCTTCCAGGATTGCAGAAGTAGATTTTGGAACTTTCACAAACTTCATAATGGCCCCCGTACTGACCGCATCTGGCGGGGAAACAATACCCCCCAACAGAAATCCCATTGCGAGCGTGAAACCAGGAATATAATGATTGGCAACTACCGCAACAGATAGTGCGGTGAAGAAAACCACCAAAAAGGCAAAACTTCCAATAATACGCCACCATTTCTTCATCTCCTTATACGAAATCGACCATGCAGCCTCACATAGCAAGGGTGGAAGGAAAATCAGAAAAATAACATCCGGGTCGATCGTAACAACGGGTAATGTTGGAATAAAACTGACAATCAAGCCCGCCAAAACCAGTAAAATGGGATAAGCAACCCGAAGTTTCGTTGCCAGCATTTCAAGTAGAACGATGGCCGTAATCATGGCGATAAATAGCGGGAACAAGTTATGCATAGGCTGTCATAATTTATTGGTCTTGAGACATATCATTAACTCTTGTAAATATCTTAAATGGAAATTAAAAACCACCAACTCCCGGTCATATTTTTTACTTTTTCATCTGTACCCTAGTTTTACCCTAATTCTGTACCTCAAATTCGGCCTGTACCCTTCTTAAATTAGCAAAAAAGATTTATTGCCATGTCGACTTCAACACTTCAATCGTATTCCATCAGACAGGTTGCTCTCTCTGATCTCTCCCTACTAAAAAAGGTTCAGTCCGAAGTGAGCAACAAAAACTTGCTGCACATGCCCTTTCTCTTGCTTGCGCAAAACGAAGAAATAGCAGCTGTTTCTTCTGCTACGGTCTCCGAAAACAACAGCCTTACTGTTGAAATTTCTTATCAAACTGAAGTTTCGGAAGACTTATCAACGGTATTTAAGCGCAAAGCGCAGGCTTATTACGAACAACAACTTCTAAATATGTTTGGCGACGAGGAAGCACTAAAAAGGGGAATCCGTCATTTCCATAATTGGGTAAATCCAAAGGGAAACAGTAAATTAGTATAAGTATGGAGCAGCAACAATTGTATAAAAAAATTGCAAACATCGTAGAGAACCAGATCAAAAATGGCTCTTTGACCTACGGTGACCGCCTTCCTTCTGTCCGTAGCGCACAAAAATTGTATAATGTGAGCTTAAATACGGCAAAAAGCGCCTACATGGAACTCGAGAGCAGATCGCTGATTGAGTCTCGCCCCAAATCTGGCTTTTTTGTCAGCCTGGCCGGGCAGCGCCGGATGTCCATACCGTCGATCTCAACATTTAAGATTGACGAAAAGAAGCAAGATCCCGCGGCATTGATTGATAAAGTTTTTCACTCGTTGGAGGATAAGGAAATTACGCGATTCTCTTTGGGACTGCCCAGTCCTTCTTTGCTCCCCATTCAGAAGCTCAATAAATGTATCCTGGAGACAGTACACGAACTGCACGATTACGGCGATCAGTACGGACAGGTGCAGGGTAGTCCGACTTTGCGTAAAGAGATTGCCAAATGGTCCCTCGTACTCGAAGGAAAAATAAGCGACGAAGATCTGATTATCACTTCGGGTGCCATGAATGCCATTTATAGCTGTCTCCGCGCGGTCACGAAACCCGGCGATACCATTGCCGTGGAAAGTCCGCTCTATTTTGGTTTTATCCAGGCATTTCAGGTATTGGGATTGAAAACCATTGAGATACCGACACATCCCATTACAGGTATTGAACTGGACGCCCTGAAAAAAGTAATCCATAAAATCGATGTGTGCTGCTTTGTCTCCAATTTCAGCAACCCTTTGGGTGCACTGATGCCCGATGAACATAAAAAAGAACTTGTCAAGCTCCTCGCTTTCCATCATATTCCCTTGATCGAAGATGATCTTTATGGAAATATTTATTTCGGGACCTCAAGACCCAAGCCCTGTAAATACTTTGATGAGGAAGGTTTGGTCATGTGGTGCGGATCTGTCACCAAAGTATTGGCGCCAAGTTTTCGGATCGGTTGGGTCGAACCGGGACAGTACAAAGACAAGATCCTCAAACAACGGCTGATTCAGACCATCTCGCAGCCGGCTATTTATCAGGAAGCAGTGGCCAAGTTCCTTCAAATCGGAAGGTATGACCATCATCTCAACACCTTTAGAAAGAAGCTGTATAGCAATTACATCAATTTTAGAAACAGTATCGAGGCCCATTTTCCCGAGAATACCAAAATGTCACAGCCCGAAGGTGGTTTTGTGCTCTGGTTGGAAATGGATCCAAAAATTGATTCTACGGTACTATACGATTATGCGCTAAAACAAAAATTGAGCTTTGCTCCAGGCCGAATGTTTACCCAACATGATCAATTCAAAAATTGTATCCGACTGAACTATGCCGTCGATTGGAACGAAAAGACAGCGAACGACCTAATGCGATTGGGCCGCTTTTTTAAAGCCGTCATCTAATCGGTTAATCCCAGTCAACCTCATCATCGTGACTTGGTAAAATAGGTGGTGGCAGTTTATCAGATTTTTCTTCGGGGAATATCGTATGCTTACCTCTACGGATCAGGAGCGCATCGAAAATTTCTCCAGTCATCAAGGTCCCACCGTTGGACATAAATTCTTCACGCCCATCAGGGGTCGTCAACCAACACCTAACTGTCGCTAGGCATAAAATAACAGCATCTTTGCAGTCCTCCAGTGCAAAAGTAATTCCACGATTCACTTTGTGATCTTCTTTTCTTAGCTCCAAGGTTTTACTGCTATGGTAAAATATAGTATTGCGATCATCTAGTTTAATCACCACACAATATATTTTTATGTCTATTTTAACTAGTCTTTCATGGATTAATTCAAATTTACGGATACCCACCAAATGGAGCTGAACCTGAACTTGTTGCTGGGCTTCATCAAAATGTACGACTGGGTGATTCATAAAGAAATTGTTCCAACTGACCCGTTTGGAATACCGAAAACCTTTCAAGGGGATTACTGATCCATACCCGAGTCGTAAGCTCCCGAGATCGTGCTCCCGATCATTACGTACGGCCTCATATAGTACATTTTGTAACCGTAAATAGGTACTACGCTCACAGGCGACTCGTAAAATCGATTTTAAAATCTGATACAATCGGCTCGCCAAATTACAGTTGTACGTAAAATCAAGCCCTGTTAACTTGCTATTTTCACTCAGCTCATAAGTGTCCCCTCGCTTGCGTTCTTTTTTACTCTTGCCGGAAGATTTCCTCATCCCATTAAGTTAAATTGGTATACTTTAAAAATACAATAATCGTATGAATTAAACAACACTCCCTTTAACAACACATACGACCAAGATAGCTAAGATCCATAAAGTCCCTTCAACTCCCTTAAAGTCCCCTCAAGTCCGTTCAAGTGCCAACAACATTCGAGTACGCTCCGTACATGCTTCGCCCCAACCTCGGGATTGCCTCGGTAATGGCTTGACATTTGGTCGATTCAGCTTCGGTCAATCATCGACAGCAGGGCAAACAACAGTCGAAGAACAGTCAAACCAAACCCGACGTTGTCCCAACGCAGTCCCGAAGCAGTCGCAACGCCCACCCGAAGGATCTCCGAACAACTATCGAACAAGGGGCGACAGATCAGCGAAAACGCGCTACCCGTCCAGTACCGTACCTCCTCCCAAATTGTATAAGGCGAAAAGTACTTTATTAGCGCTTTAGCTGTATCTTATATATGTGAGGGGCTGCTTTATTCAAGCAGCCCCTCAAATATATTTTATAACACGTAATCTATAGGTACCCAACGACATGCAATATATGACTTGAAATTATATCTTTTGCCCTAAGTATTTCTGCTTTTAGGTGCGAAATCTTAGCGTATAAAATAGCAAAAAGGGCTTTTTAAAGTCCCCCAAATAATAAAGGCGTCCTTTTAGGACGCCTTCTAATTACTGAATTTTTTGAAAGAATTTTTTTGTCTTATAGAAGGCCAATAGTCCGATGATACCAATCATCAACCAAAGAAAATCGACAATAAATAAATCACGTTGACCGTCAACAAATGTTTTCCAAAGCCAATTATGTGTCACCAGACCATTGGCTATCGGAACGATAAATGCAAGGATACTTCCAACCAATAGCGTTTCGCGATTTGTCCTTCTTATACTGCGACGAATGATATAGTAAAGTGACAGCAGCAACCATGCGTAAAAATAGACCCGATAAATAAAGTCCTGATCAACTTTAGGACTGACTTTGATCGCAATAAATGTAATCGCTGTAACCGGGAGCATCGTCAAACATATCGCCGTAAAAACATTAGCAGCCCAAAAGTTGAATTTGCGTTTTCTTGGAATGACATTGTTTTTATCCCGTGCAACCAACCAGATCAGAATTCCTGAAATAATAACCAGACAGCCCATTACTCCCAAGATAAAATAGACCATTTTGAGCGGATATCCACCATAGTCGCCATAATGCAAACGGTAGATAATACTGCGGACATAGTCCCCATAGCTCGCCCCTGTTAAGGGTGATTTCTCTTCTACAATTTTATTATCGGCCACCTTCACGGTCAATATTCCAGATCCGGCAAAGCTGCTGTTAAAATGCGGCTCAAGCTCCATGATAACATGCATATTTGAATCCGCATAGTTTTTTACGACAATACGCAGGAACTCACTTTCTGGCCACTTTGTCTTTGCCATATCCAAGAAAGGAGCGATTTTCACATCCTTCTTTAGAGATTTATAGCTATACGCGTAGTCCTCCTTAGCGGATACACCAATATCCTGATACATTTTCTGCTGGTCACCATCGTACAGCAATTTGCTGAAAGGCAATGCCAAAACTGAATTAACAATCAGAAATGTACCTGTAACGGCAAAAATAAACTGAAAAGGGAACCCAATCACCCCCAGGGCGGTGTGCATATCAGTCCAGACAGTCTTCCATTTGCTGAATGGCCTAAACACGAAAAAGTTCGACACTAATTTGTCCCAATGCAATAATAGCCCTGTTATCAATGCAAATAAAAAGATAAAGGCTGTAATTCCGGCAACGAGGTATCCGAACGGCGCTATTCCTACGCTAATGGGTACTTGATTGAGTTGGGCCAGAAAATGTAAGCGGAATAAAAACTCGCCCATATCATAGTTCTGCGCATAGTCTCCTACTTTTTGATTGACAAAATTATAGGTGAAATTTTTCGAATCATCATCTCCACCTCTCCTTCTCCGGCCTTTCTTTTTTTCCGCTTTCTGTTCAGGCGTAATCTTGGATAGATTTTCCTTATTGAGTATCGTGTCGTTTGACGCTGTGTACCCCACATAAGCAGAAGTCCCCTCCCGGTGCATATAGAAGTTGATATCACGTCCATGGAGGTTGGCTTCACCCTTTAGAGAATCCAGAAGCTTGTCAAAGCTCTGATGGTTTTCCTTGTATGTTTTGTACGACGCATTATTTTGCCAGGCTGCAATCTCATTTCTAAAAAATGCAAAGGAACCTGCAAAAAATATCACGTACAGGAGCGCACAGATGATAATGCCACTGATGGTATGGGTATTAAAATAGATATTGTAATTTCTGTTGTTCATGATTGATTACATCTTTAACAAATATGGCAACGAAAAAACCGCCGCCAAGAGTAAATAAATTCCCCATATTTTCCATCCGCTTTTGGAAAGAAAAGCCAGGAGCATCAGAACCGCCCAAAGTAGATAACCTGTAAATCCGGCAGTCATCACAACATCTTTTTTCTCAAAAAGATTAGTCAACAATACATGAAAAGAGAGCATAACAACATAACCGCCGATAAATCCGGCCGTAATCTTCAGGAATCGTTGCAAGGGCGAACTCAGGTATTTTTTATTTGCTGGCATAAGAAATCAATTAGGATATCAAAAATTCAACACAGAGACTGACGGCATACAATCCGAGAACTTGGTACCCTGTTAAATAACGGTAAGGGTTCAATAAAACGACAAGACTCATCATGCACATGACATAGGCAAAAAAAGCAAAGAATCCAGCACCAAATCCCTGTACATAAAGGATTACCGCAAAAGGTAAAAGTAGCAGACCAATACTCAAGATACGCACAGACTGAGTCTGCGCGCAAAGCTTTTTCAACCACTCGGGTCTATGCTGGAACTTCACTTTTTTACTGCTGTTGTAAAAGAGGTAAGCGCCAATAAGTATAATTATTAAAAGTGTGCTATACATCGTATAAATGATTTATATAGAATCGCTTAATTAAAACTTGTAGGTTACACCTAGACGGAAGTTGCGTCTTGCCTCAACGATATAGGAATAATAATTTACACTTCCGGCTATTTTTGCATTAGCAGCACCTGTAGAACCAGCTGTTAGCAACTTACGGTTATCTAGTAGATTGTTAATCATAAGGGAGATATTATATTTACCTTTTTGATAGCTGATACCACCATCAGTACGTAGATAGTTCTTAAAATTACTTTCTTTTGTTGTTCCTACGGCACGGTCAAACATACCTTGAACACTTCCAACAAAACCTACACCTTTTAGCACACCTTGTTGTAACCGATAGGATAGCCAGGCATTTGCCGTATGTTTGGCCGTATTGGGTGTAATATTCCCAACATTTTCTTCTTTCGTATCTTTTGATATTTTGGAATCTGTCAACGCATAATTGGCATTGACATTTAATCCTCTTAAAATCTCTCCTGTGATATCAAACTCAATACCTTTAGATCTTGTTTCGCCTAACTGTGTCTGAAAAGATACTCCATTAACAACATGGCTCGGATCAGGATCGGCAACTAAAGCATTCTTACGTGCAATAGTATAAGCACTAAGCGTAGAAATCCATTTTCCTCCCATCCATTCTTTCTTCACTCCCGCCTCTAAATCAACACCTCTTACCGGCTTAAAAGCATTACCTTCCCAATCCGTACCAGCTACAGGAACAAAAGACTGGTCAAATAATCCGTATATACTCATGGATTTGTCAATGGAATAGCTTAATCCAACACGAGGAGTAAATGCTTTATCTGTTCTATCCGAAACAGCTGTCTTTCCAACAACCTCATTAATCGTATAGCGCAGGCCTAAAGATAATCTCAATTTTTCTTCTAAAAACGCCATTTCATCGTGCGCGTAAAAAGAAATGTAGTTTGTTGAGGTAACGTAATTACTGCCTCCAGCGCGTACTTTCACACTTTTAGAACGATCTACTGTCGGAAGCAAATTTCCAGGTATACCATAAACAGGATTATATACATTCAATGGAGCCCAAGGGATCGGCGCAAATCCAGTACTATCTTTAGGCATTAGATCTCTGAAATCACCCCAAAACTTTTTATTTCCATAATCAGCACCAACCAAAATTCGGTGACGGACACTTCCCGTATACTCCTCGCCATTTAAAGAGATTTGACCAAAACGATTTTCGCCATGCTCGTCAGCTATTGAATAAGTTCGGGGCATATCTCCCTTTGCTGTCATATAGGTAAGCCAAGTACTTGTCGCCTTCATATCGAAGTTAAAGTAGGCCATCTGCGCGTGTAATTTCCATCGATCATTCAGTTTGCGGTCTAAATAGATGTACGCACTGTGATCCCTTAGCTTACCCGGCTCCATAGAAGGATCTCCATAGAAAAAATCATTGGAAATATCTGAATCAGCAAATCCTTTTGGCGAAAAAGTATAGTTACCATTAGCCAGATAAGTTGACCCTTGATAAGTATATTCGAATGTCAAATTAGTTAATGAATCCAATTTGTAAGTTACCACTGGTGCAACCACTACACGATTACTATAGTTGTATTTTGTAAAGTAGTCCTTTTGCTGTGCAGCCATATTTAAGCGGTACAACAATTTACCATCTTTACTCAACTTGCCATCAAAATCAACCGCGGCACGGTATGTACTAAAGCTCCCCATATTGAATGTAGCCGAGCCTTTCGTATTTCCTGTCGGTTTTTTGGTCACAACATTATAGAATCCCCCCGGTTCACCATTGGCCAACATAAAGCCAGCTGGGCCTTTGACAAATTCAATACGCTCAATCATAGATGCGTCCTCAGCCGTGGGCCCCCATGATGCTTCGATATTCATGCCGTTACGAAATGCCGGGATCTTGGATCCACGCATACGAATATTGGCGTATTGATTGTCCCAGTGTCCTTGACGTGTTGCACCACTGATATTGCGTGTAATACCATCGACAATATCAAAAACCTGCTGATCAGCCATGAGGTCAGATGAAATAACCTGAATATTTTGGGGTAACTCCAAGATCGGTGTTTTAAGACGCAATGACCCGGATATACTATCAAACTTGTAATGCTCATAGTACTTACCGTACACGGCCACTTCATCGATCGACTCGGATTGGTCTTTCATAATGATAGGCCCTAAATGTGTTTCTTCGTCTTTTACGGTTACCTCCATGGAATGTTTACCATAGCCGAAAGCTTTGATTTCCAAGCGGTAAGCCTTAGCGGAAAGTCTATCAAAGATAAAGCGTCCCTCACTATCGGTACTGGTCGTTACACCTGTATTCGATAGTTTAATTGTTGCACCCGAAATAGGTTCGGATTTTTCATTGACAAGGATACCGTCAATCTTCAATTTGATCTGCGCCTGCGCCACAGAAAAAACTGAGCTGATCATCGGAATGGCTAGAAAGGATAAAGTTTTATTCATGCGTATTTCACTGGTAGATATGTAATAAAGAATGGATTCATTTTGAATGTGAGATTTAAAATGAATCCAGCTAAGTTGTAGGTATCAATTTTTATTTTACGGCAAAAAAGGTTGTACTTCCCTGCCAAGACGATGCATAGGGTTTTCCCTCATGCTCACCTGCCTTTTCGACAAATGTACTTGCTTCGAGTACATAAGCACCAGCCCAAAGAGCATCGAAGGTAACAACACCATTGGCATCAGCTACAAATTCTTTTCCCCAGCCTGTGGACGAGAAAACAGATACCTTGGCATTTGGAACAACTTTTCCTTCACTGGTTATCTTAGCCTGTAAGCTAGCGCCTTTCTTTGCATTTGCTGAATTGAGCAACTCAACCTGTAACGGATTTTTTAATGCGCTATAGTCCAATTTGCTTGATTTGCCAATGACAACGGGCATTAGTGAGGAAAACTCATATTTTGTCTGGCCACCCAGATCTTTAGGTGCCTTTACGATCGATAAAAAGTAAGTTCCTTGCTCAGTCGGTTGGAATGAACCGCTGAAATGATCTCCTTTATTGGTCAATTGTACTTTAACAGGGGCTTTTCCCGGAACATACAATAACAAGGTGAAATCCTTCACATCAGAATACCATTTTTCAATTTGATCTCTTTCATTGGTAACATATTCACCATAATAGACTTTTACTTCATGCGATTGATTGACTGTACCATGAGGAGCGGATTCTATCCAAAGTGCGTGAGCGGAACTGCTGTTACAGTAAAACAATACTGTAAGGAATGCAAAGAGTGATGTTAAAATTTTCATAATATGTTGATTGATGCGTATAGTTTTTCAACTTATTATGGAGGAGCTTACAGGTAAAAAAACGGTTAACGAATAAAACCGCAAATTTCGTTATCTTGCAAGTTCTTCCATATCCTATATCGGAAGCAACTGGAGCAGCGAGCTGTTTCAGTCAACTAGAGACAGTTGCCGCTGTCTGTAGCTTTTCGCCATGTGATAGATTGCCGTCTATTGCATGGTGTTTTTGTCTTTAATTAGACCAGCAAATTTTTGTTAAATAATTTAGACTGATTAAAAACAAAGCAAATATAAAAGGAATTATTTGGATATCAACTATATTTTAATTTTTTCGTTTCTGGAGTTTTCTACGATTTTTTTACAAAATCCAATTGTAAAAGAAGAACTTACAAGATCTTGATTAATTAAATCATCCGGACGGTTTCTTTAGTTCATTCCATTAGGGTGCCCCATAGCGGATTGGTGTCAGCAAAAAAAAGTAGAATGATCGTTGATTTTATCAGGAGTAGCGGTCGACTTTATTCGGACTAGTGATCGACTATATGAGGTGCGGATGCATTCATTTTCCGAAACAGGTTGTCGACGATGAAACCGTCTCTCTATTTAGCAGTTCCCATAGCGGATTGGTGTCAGCAAAAAAGGTAGAGTGATCGTTGATTTTATTAGAAGTAGCAGTTGACTTTATTCGAAGTGGTGATTGACTGCATGAGTAACGGTCACCTTATTAGAAGCAGCGCTTAGTTTAATTATCCAAGACAGGCCGTCGGTGATGAAACCGTTTGTTTATTTAAGATCTGGGTAATATCAAACAATTCCGTTTCCTGATAACGCGTAGCCACATGAAGTTTGATATGCTCACAATGGGGTTCAAATGTCGCATGAACAAGATCAACTGTATTATTTTCACCGGAAAGGTGTGTTAAGATCAGATGTTTGAGACGATCGGTTTTATATTGATTGAATAATTCAACCGCAACACGATTGGAAAGATGCCCCCACCCGCTGCTGATCCTATTCTTCAAAAAATAGGAATATCTTCCCGTATGCAACATATCCTCATCGTAATTGGATTCCAGCAAGAGAATATCCGAATGTTGGATCACATGTTGCACATTTTCACAGGGCCGTCCAATATCGGTCAACACACCGATATTATGAACGCCATCAGAGACAAGGAAACTACAGGGTTCTTTTGCATCATGATATTTGGGGATCCCATAAATTTTAAGCCCCCCGATTTCAACCTCCTCATCGGGCGCAATGATATTGACCAGGTGGGATGGTAGATGTAGTCTGGATCCTTCATAACTTCCCTTCGTAATATATACGGGCAGATTGTATTTTTTTGCAAAAACTGACAATCCGCGGATATGATCGGAGTGTTCGTGTGTAATGAAAATTGCCTTAATCTGTGTCGGAATAATCCCGAGATTATACATCCGGAGATGAATATGCTTACTGTTGATACCAGCATCAATTAAAATAGCCGAATCATCTTTGGCGATATAATAACAGTTTCCATTACTTCCGGAGGCGATTGCACAATATTTCATTCGCGTACACTAATTATGAGTATATATATTCTACTGCAGCAAAGATACAAAAAACAAGAAGACTCAGCTGAACCCTAACATTCCGGCAAACTCAATGGAATATTGACTGCCAAGCCGCCGTCTGCAGTTTCTTTATACTTGGCATTCATATCCAAAGCGGTCTCCCACATGGTTTTGACAACGGTATCCAAGCTTACTTTGGCTTTGTCAGGATTTGACTGTAAAGCCAGCTGCGCTGCTGTAATCGCTTTTATCGCCCCCATTGTATTGCGTTCGATACAAGGGATCTGTACCAGTCCTCCGATCGGATCGCAGGTCAATCCGAGATGGTGTTCCATGGCGATCTCCGCAGCCATCAGCACCTGCCGTTGTGATCCGCCCAGCACTTCTGTCAGCGCACCGGCAGCCATTGCTGAGGATACCCCAATTTCTGCCTGACAACCACCCATGGCAGCTGAAATAGTCGCATTCTTTTTAAAGATGGATCCGATCTCCGAAGCTGTTAGGATAAACTGCACAATTCTATTTTCCCGCATACCGTCATGGAAAGTAATATAATACTGTAAAACGGCCGGTATAACCCCCGAAGCGCCATTGGTAGGAGCGGTAACAACACGTCCAAAAGAAGCATTTTCTTCATTGACAGCAAGCGCAAAACAGCTTACCCAGTCTAGGATATATTGAAAATTCTGTCCACCTTCGCGAATTGCCGTTATCCATGATTCATAATCTTGGTAGCTACGCCCCTGCATCAATTTTTTATTTAATTTTGCAGCCCTACGTTCCACATTCAAGCCTCCTGGCAGTGTACCACCAGTGTGACAGCCACGATAAATACACTCATAGATCGTCTTATAGATATTCAGGACTCCGGCAACAGTTTCACTTTCCTCCCGCCATGCACACTCATTTTCAAGGACAAGTTCTGATATCTTCAAGCCTGTTTTCATGGTCCAGTGTAGCAACTCCTGCGCGGTATCCACCGGAAAAGGAAGATCCACTTCGGATAATACACTCTCAGTATCATTTTCCTGAACGACAAAGCCTCCACCAATTGAATAATAGGTTTCGGTAATGGCTTTACCACTTGACAGGAAAGCCTGAAAAGTAACGGCATTTGGATGGAAGGGTAAACTCTCCGTGTACAAAAACAGGAGGTCTTCCTGATAGGAGAATGGGATTGTGCGCTCACCTGCAACCTCCAGTTCGCCTACCGCTTTGATATGCGCCACTTTTGGTGTCACCTGATCTACATCGAAGGTAACGGGATCATCGCCACTCAGTCCAAGCAGAACAGCGATATCCGTACCGTGCCCAGCACCGGTCTTGGCTAAAGATCCATAAAGCAAAATCTTGACCTGATCGACCTCATTCAATACACCTTTTGTCTTGAGGACATGGGTAAATTGCTGGGCTGCACGCCAAGGACCTAAGGTATGCGAACTGGATGGTCCGATACCAATCTTAAACATATCAAAAACGGATATTTGTTCTTTGCTCATAATCTTTATTGTTGCGGTTAGCTAGCTTTTCATAGCTTTTGTGAAAACCGCATCTAAATTAGCACAAATAAGTGTACAATGTTACCTGTATTTGCATTATTATCAATTTGAAAACCAAGCTGACATTCTTTTAACAAGTATCCAACAAACATCTTACATTTTTTAGGGAAAAAGTAAGAAATGCTTCCCTATCTTTGTTGGCTACAATTTATAGAATGACGGGAAAAACATATTTATATTCTTTTTTTGCCTTTTTTATCTGTTTATTTTCGATCAGAACATATTCCCAACAAATACCTAAGCGAGAGTTTCGTGGTGTATGGGTTGCAACCATAGGTAATATAGATTGGCCTTCGGTCAGAGCGGGCAACAACGTTGCCCAGCAAAAGCAAGAATTTATAGACCTCCTGGACCAGCACCGTAGTGCAGGGCTAAATGCGATCATCCTACAGGTGCGGCCTGCAGCAGACGCTTTTTATGGCAAAGGTCGTGAGCCCTGGAGCAGATACCTGACAGGGAAGCAAGGGCTAGCCCCTTCCCCATTTTATGATCCTTTAGAATTTGCCATTGAGGAAGCACATAAAAGAGGCATGGAACTTCATGCCTGGTTCAATCCCTATCGGGCCTCAACCACCTTGAATCCCGCACATTTCTCAGAGGACCATATCACCAAACGTCACCCCGAATGGTTCTTTACATACGCAGGAAAAAAACTTTTCAACCCGGGACTGCCCGATGTCCGTAAATATATCATCGATGTCATTATGGATGTTGTCAAGAATTACGATGTGGATGGTATTCATTTTGACGATTATTTTTACCCTTATCCCGATAGCAGGAGTACATCCGTCCCGGATCAGCTGACTTTTGCCCAGTATAATAATGGCATTGAAAATATTGAAGACTGGCGACGCAATAATGTGAACATGCTCGTGCGTGACCTCGGCATTGCGATCAAAAGGATAAAACCTTATGTCAAATATGGAATCAGTCCATGTGGTGTATGGGATAATAAGGAAAACAATAGTATTGGCTCGGAAACACGTGGACTAAGTGCCTATCGTGAGCTCTATGCCGATGGGGTGAAATGGATGCAGGAAGGTTGGATCGACTATATCAATCCACAGATTTACTTTCCATTTAAAAACC